>JAEEGF010375194.1_pt1 | contig 102266 bp, 78 predicted proteins | sample 9134171 | NCBI WGS metagenome assembly JAEEGF01 (sample SAMN16246542, study PRJNA631951) | gut metagenome | biome: gut microbiome; feature: rumen; material: AP-attached | host: Bos | place: Iran: Karaj | collected 2018-10
TAAAAACAACATGTTATCCCTCACGAGCGAGAATAATGATCTGTGTCACATAATTTAAGATAATTTGATCCACTTCACAATTTAACTGTTCATTTTTTAATCAAAGGTTTCATTTGAATCCATTAACTTTATATAAGCTTCCCTGTATTCATGTGTGAGGTCGTTAATCTGTTATTAAAGCTGCTGGTTTTTCATTCATATCTTTTTGCAGAAGAATCGTAACTCATTGAAATTAAAAGCATTTATATTTTTCTTATGTAAGTTTTATTTGAGTAAATATCTTACATAATATATACTAAAATACTGAGAACAATAAATGCAGGCAAAAAACTCAGGAGAAATCAGAGCTAAAATCATCCATCAGTCTCATAAGAATGGTGATATCCGCGCTCTTGAAAAAAAAACTGTATATAATTCAGGCAAACTGCAATGTGCATTAGTGTTGTATATCGCTCTCTATTATATAAAATCACTAATTCATTCTGGCTCTGTTAAGGAATAGTGTTGCTCCGGGAACCGGCATGATACATACATGCACAAATTCATCTGGCAAAAAAATCTACTTTTTAAGTTAAAAATAAATACTTATGAAATGTATTGGTTTCTGCGGTATCAACACTTTTGTTCAACAGTGCCAATAAAAAAACCGGCTCATAACGCCGGTATTAAATTAAAAAAACAACATTGCAAAATCAGATCTTCTTTATAACAACTGCAAAAGGATCATTTATCAGAAACTACGTCTTTTGAAACAGCCGCATCAGATTGCTTTAAAGCTTCGGTCTGCTCCTTGAGCTTTGCCGCATTATCGGCTGCCTGCTGCTTTAAGGCTTCGGTCTGCTCCTTGAGCTTTGCTGCATTATCGGCCGCCTGCTGCTTTAAAGCTTCGGTCTGCTCCTTGAGCTTTGCCGCCTCATCGGACGCCTGCTGCTTTAAGGCTTCGGTCTGCTCCTTGAGCTTTGCCGCTTCATCGGATGCCTGCTGCTTTAAGGCTTCGGTCTGCTCCTTGAGCTTTGCCACCTCATCGGCTGCCTGCTGCTTTAAGGCTTCGGTCTGCCCGTTAACATCAAGAGAACGTGATACATCCTGATCGGCTTTAGAAGGGTCTGTTGCCGTACCGGCACTTTCTGCTTCAGTCGCCGTTTTTTTCTCATCAATAGCCTTTACCCCGACGTCTGAATTTTCAGTTGGAAGATCAGATGAATTCTCCTCCTTCTTATCGGCGGAATCAGCACCTGTGGCTGCCTGATCTGCAATACTCTGAAGATTATCAAAATCTGTACTGCCGTGATCCTGATGAGCATAGAGAGCGGTAATACCTAAACTTATAATGAAAAAAAGAGCAGCCAGAACAGCAGTTGAGTGAGTCAGAAAGTTTCCGCTTCCAACAGAACCGAATACTGTATTAGACGCGCCGGCACCAAAGGAAGCACCCATGCTTGCACCCTTTCCATGCTGAAGAAGAATCAAACCGATAAGAACAATCGACACCATCAGATAAAGGGCTAACAACACACTATACATTACAATATATCCTACTTACGAAAATAAATTCAGAACATCACAATTCTGAATATTAAAAACAAAAAAAAACACGGCAGATCTTACTATATCTGTAAATTTTAACAAGGTTTTTACAGAAATCAGTTAAATCAGATCTGCAATATAGGTTGCCATTTCATTTACAAGTTTTCCGTCAGAACCTTCAACCATAACACGTATCAGAGGCTCGGTTCCTGATTTTCTCAGAAGAACTCTGCCCTGCTCGCCAAGTCTGGCTTCTGCCTCCTTGACGGCATCGATAACTTTCGGATCATGAAGAGGATCCATTCCGTCAACAAACTTCTTGTTAATCAGTACCTGAGGGAACATTACCAGGTCCTTTCTTGCCTCTTTCAGAGTTTTTCCTGTCCGGGAAAGAGCCTTGAGTACCTGAAGAGCTGATACAATTCCGTCTCCTGTTGTGGAATGGTCCAGACTTATAATATGACCGGAATTTTCACCTCCAAGCCGCCAGTCTCTCTGCTGAAGCTGTTCCAGCACATAACGGTCGCCAACGGCAGATCGTGCAAAAGGTATATTAAGACGCCTGAGAGCCAGTTCAAATCCTAAATTTGACATGAGCGTACCGACAACACCGCCGTTAAGTTTGTTAAGCTGCTTGAGCGACGAAGCAATAATGTAAAGAATTCCGTCACCATCGATAAGTGTACCGTCAGAATCCACCATCATTACACGATCACCGTCACCATCAAAGGCAATACCCATATCCGCTCCGGTATCAAGAACCTTCGCTATAAGTTTTTCAGGATGAGTTGATCCTACCTTGTCATTGATATTGATACCGTCAGGTTCACAGCCGATTGCTGTAACAGATGCTCCAAGTTCCGAAAAAACAGCCGGAGCAATATGATGAGTAGCACCGTTGGCACAGTCAAGAACTATGCGGCATCCGGACAAATCCTTGTCGGAAGGGAAAGTGCTTTTACAAAATTCTATATATCTGCCGGGAGCATCCTCTATCACTGAGGAACGTCCGAGCAGCCAGGATTCAACGCACTTGAAATCCTGATCAATCATATTTTCAATTTCTGATTCCACTTCATCAGGAAGTTTTGTTCCAAAAGCGGAAAAGAACTTGATCCCGTTGTCATAGAACGGATTATGCGACGCACTGATAACAACGCCGGCATTACACCTGAAAGCCCTTGTAAGATAGGCTACTGCAGGCGTTGGCATCACACCGGCCAGAATCGAGTGTATTCCCGCAGCAGAAAAACCGGCCTCCAGTGCAGACTGAAGCATAAATCCGGATATACGTGTGTCCTGACCGATAAGTACTCTCTTGGTACCCTGTCTCGCCAAAACAACACCGGCGGCATAACCTAAACGCAGCACGAAATCCGGTGTTATAGGATAGTTACCCACAGCACCTCGAACTCCGTCAGTTCCAAAATATTTTCTTTCCATTTACTTCTTTATCTTCTGTTTTGAATACTTGCTGGCATACATGAAAACCTTGAGAGCTTCGGCCATTTCCTTTACGTCATGAACTCTGAGAATATCGGCTCCCTTCTCCACTGCAAAGAGATTTGCCGCTATCGAACCTGCAAGACGATTTTCAGTGTTGACTTTGAGAAGATCACCTATCATTGATTTACGTGACATTCCAACCAGAACAGGAAGCGCAAAACTTCTCAAGCGATCGAGCTGACCGAGAAGTTTGTAGTTCTGCTCAATATTCTTTCCGAATCCGAAACCCGGATCAATTATGATATTCTCACGTCTGATACCGGTATTCAGGCAGTTATGAATTCGCTCGTAAAGAAAAGATGAAATTTCTCCAAGAAGATCTTCATAAGCAATATTCTGCTGCATTGTTTTAGGATCTTCACCCAGCATATGCTGAAGACAGACGGGACATCCGTATTCGGCAACGACCTCCATCGCTCCAGGACGTCTCAGTGCTCTTACATCATTTATCATGGATGCACCGGACTCAAGAGCCGCTCTCATAACCGCAGGAGAGGATGTATCCACACTTATCCAGACATCAGTATTTTCCGCTATGGCCTGCACAACGGGAATTACACGTCTCAGCTCCTCCTCTTCGGTTACAGGATCACTGCCAGGTCTGGTTGATTCACCGCCGACATCAACAATTGAAGCACCGGCCAGCACCATGTCCTTGGCATGCTGCAAAGCAGAATCAACAGAACTGAATCTGCTTCCGTCATAGAACGAATCAGGGGTAACATTCAGAATACCCATGATCTTGGGTTGGCTTAAATCTAAAACCTTGCCCTTGTACTCAAGCTTTGTTACAGCCATACTTCTCCTTCCATCAGCATGAAAAGACTGTTTTACTTATCATCAGAAGTGCTATCTGATTTATCCTTCTTGTCAGTTTCCACATCAGACCAGTCATCGACACCGTCATCACTAGCCGATGCTGTTGAAGAATTATTTTCGACTGATGCTTTCACGTCGTCATTTTCGGATTTCTGCTCCTGACTGCCGGCAGAATTTTTTTCATTCTGCTCAGCCTTTGAGGCCTCTTCACTTATATCAACCGTGACGGTCTCATTCTTTCTGACCTTGCTCATCTGTGTATCATCTTTCGGCTTCTGTGCATCATCCCGCTCCTCCTGAGGCTCTCTGACCGGGCGACGCGCCATGAGATCATCAAGCTGAGCTGAATCAATGGTTTCAAACTTGAGAAGAGCATCTTTCATAGAATGAAGGATATCCATATTCTCCTTGATAAGAGTTTCAGCCACCTTGTAATTTTCTATGATAATCTTATGAACCTCTTCATCAATGAGCTTTGCAGTATCATCTGACATATGCTTGGTTTTGGTCACGCTCTTGCCGAGAAACACCTCTCCGGCCTCTTCAGTATAAAGGATAGGTCCGAGAAGATCTGACATACCCCACTGGGTAACCATCTTTCTGGCTATACCGGTGGCGCGCTCAATATCATTGGAGGCACCGGTTGAAACCTTGTCGCGGCCATATATTATTTCCTCGGCAATGCGGCCGCCGAACAGTGAGGCAATATTGGCACAAAGATATGCTCTGCTCTGACTCCAGCGGTCTGCCTCAGGTATAAACATTGTCACACCAAGGGCTCGTCCGCGCGGAACTATCGACACCTTGTAAACAGGATCATGTTCCGGAAGGAGTCTGCCAACTATTGCATGACCTGACTCATGATACGCAGTCATTTCCATCTCTTCATTGCTCATGATCATGGACTTGCGCTCAGTACCCATCAGAAGTTTGTCTTTGGCAAGTTCAAACTCGTGCATGGAAACAAGTCTGAGATTTGCTCTTGCAGCAAAAAGAGCTGCCTCATTGACAAGATTGTGTAAATCAGCACCGGAAAAACCAGGAGTACTTCTTGCCAGCACCGCCGGATCAACATCCTTCGCCAAAGGAACATTCTTCATATGAACATTAAGAATTGCCTCACGGCCTTTGATATCAGGCAGTGTCACGTAAACCTGACGATCGAATCGTCCAGGACGCTGCAGGGCCGGATCCAGAACATCAGGCCTGTTGGTAGCCGCTATTACAATCACAGAGTCTCTTTCATCAAAACCGTCCATTTCGACAAGCATCTGATTAAGAGTCTGCTCACGTTCATCGTTACCGCCGCCGAGTCCGGCACCGCGCTGACGACCGACTGCATCTATTTCGTCAATAAAAATGATGCAAGGTGCACAGCTTTTCGCCTTGGCAAACATATCTCTTACACGGGCAGCACCGACACCCACAAACATTTCCACAAAATCAGAACCGGAAATAGAGAAGAACGGAACCTTGGCCTCGCCTGCTATGGCCTTGGCAAGAAGAGTCTTACCGGTGCCCGGAGGACCGACCATGAGAACACCCTTTGGAATCTTGCCTCCGAGTTTTCTGTACTTGTCCGGTTCTTTAAGAAAATCTACAACCTCTGCAACTTCAGCCTTTGCCTCATCGCATCCGGCCACATCATCAAATCCGGTATTGATCTCCTCAGGAGAGAGCATCCTTGCACGGCTCTTGCCGAAATTGGTAGCCTTGCTTCCGCCGCCCTGCATCTGACGCATGAAATAAAGCCAGACACCGATAAGAAGAATAAGAGGAAGCCATGACATCAGTACACCGGAAAGGAAACCTGACGACTCCTCGTATTCACCTGTAGTTTTGACATTATGCTCTCTGAGTTTTTCAAGAAGTCCGCCGTCATACACCGGAATTACAGTATTGAAAGGAGTTCCTCCGGAAAGTCTGCCGGTAATATTTCTGCCATCCTTGATATTAACAGAGGCGACCTCGTTATTGAGAACCTTGTTAACAAAATCGGTATAATCAAGATTGTTATCAGAATATCCGTCCGAGCTTATTGACTGAATAAGAGCCATTATTATCACAGCAAATATCAGCCAAACAAGTATATGCTTTGCCATTATGTTATTAAATAATCCTTATCTAATTCTACCCTGCCGATCTGACACTCATCCCGGAAGAACCGTAAAATAAAACATCCGGTACTGCAGACCTGGATCTTTATTCCCGAGACACACCGACCTCAATCACAATGAACATCGAAACAATACAGAAAACATCCGGTTCATAATGATAAATTCAGAGCACAGTTACTCAAATTATGCCCATTGTATCACAAAAAAACTATTAACTGTACGGCACATCCAAACACGATTCCGCATGCAGAAAGGTTTTAATAATTTGATATTTCAATCATTTTTCAGATCCGGCTGTTCATCCATATCCAGATCTTCAAACTCTGCCATTTTTCTCTGGCGTTCCTGTTCGGCTTCGGAAAGTTTAAAGCCGGTAGCCACGTAATATACCTCGCGTGAACGAGCTCTTGATGCATCAGGTTTCCTGATTTTTACAGTTTTGAAAAGCCTGCGGACTGTCTTCAGATAATCCTCTGTACCCTCACCGTTGAAGACTTTTACGACAAAGGAGCCACCATCGGCAAGAACATCAATACACATATCAAGTGCAAGTTCCACGAGATACATCGCTTTTGGCTGATCCACACCTGTGGTTCCCGACATATTAGGAGCCATATCAGAAAGAACAACGTCGACCCTGTCTGAGCCGACAAGCTTTTTCAATTCTTCAAGAACCTGGCTGTCTCTGAAATCACCCTGAATAAAATCAACACCTGTTATAGGTCGCATCGGAAGCAGATCACATGCTACAACTCTCCCTTTGCGGCCTATGCATTTTACTGCGTACTCCGACCATCCGCCCGGTGCGGCACCTAAATCAACCACCGTCATGGATGGACCGATAACATGGTCTTTTCCCTGAATTTCCTCAAGTTTAAAGTGTGCACGGCTGCGCAATCCCTGTCGATGAGCCTCCTGAACATACTGATCGCTGAAATGCTCTTTCAGCCATCTTGTCTGCGATGATGTACGCTTTTTTTCTGTCATAAGTAATAACGCATAATAATGTTTACAATATCAAGAAGTTTGACAAATCATTTGATCAAACCCCGCCCCTTTTCTCTATAAAAAAGTCAACCCTGTCAGCCACCCGTCACCTGAAGGAAACGGGGGTATAACTGTCCGGTCGCAGTAACGGATGTTGTTTCTTCAACATTTAATCACTAATATGTACCGCTGCATAAAATGGTGCTGATCGCACGGCGGCTGACAGCACCTTCGCAGCAATGCCCACCCGATTGTGACTTCACCGGGTATTTGACAATTTTTCAAGTTTATTCCCGTCCCGCGCAGATCATACCTCCGATACTGTCGTGATACCTGAACCGGTGAGTTTTATTTATGCACAGGTACTGAAAATTCTCTGTCAGGATGTGCCTACTTTACCACAAGAATCTCAATTCAACACGGATCTTTTTCAGCACGGCATTACAACAGTTCCGGCCGATCAGATTGCACAGCACTCCTGTTTTAAAGTAAAATTGCCTCAGTCACGGCAGTTTGATACGTACATCTGCCATATGTCTTTCAACAGATTAGGAGCTCTTATGAAGAAGGTTGAACTCTTTGCAGACGGTTCATGTTTGAAGAATCCTGGACCAGGAGGTTTCGGTACAATACTGAAATACAAAAATAAAAGCAAGGAACTTTCAGCCGGATTTGACAATACCACCAACAACGCCATGGAATTGCTCGGAGTAATCAACGGTCTTGCGTGTCTCAAGGAACCATGTGAAGTCAACGTTGTCACCGACAGCAAGTATGTAGTTGACGGAATAAGCCAGTGGCTTCCTAAATGGAAGGCAAACAACTGGAAAACTGTCGATAAGAAGGATGTCAAAAACAGAGAATTATGGGTAATGCTCGATGAGCAGCTCAACCGTCACAAAGTCTCAACTTTCTGGATCAAGGGGCACAACGGACATCCTGAAAACGAGCGCTGCGACGAAATGGCCAGAGAGTGCGCAAGCAGGCTGAAATTAGCCAAAGAACTGGAAAACAGCAGATAGACAGATTTTATTTTCACTTCTCTGTCCAATCAGCATCGGAAATAAAAATGAATTAAAACTTTCACAAACCTTAGGACTAGGCAATCTCCTTGTTCTAAGGTTTGTTTCTTTTCAAATCATATCAAAATTTCACCTGTTTTCAGGGAAAAATCAGATATTTCAATTCCTTTTTTAACGTAAAACTCTGCGAGTTCTTTGCAAAATTATCATTTCTTTATGTCTTTATCAGTCCGATCCGCCCGGCTCTGATTATTTCCGGACTTATCGGTTTTATGCCGGCTGCTCTTTGACTTATCAGCCCTGCCCTGATTGTTTCCGGACTTGTCGGTTTTGTGCTGGCTGCTCTTTGACTTATCAGCCCGGCTCTGATTGTTTCCGGACTTATCGGTTTTGTGCCGGCTGCTCTTTGACTTATCAGCCATGCTCTGATTATTTCCGGACTTGTCGGTTTTGTGCCGGCTGCTCTTTGACTTATCAGCCCTGCTTTGATTGTTTCCGGACTTATCGGTTTTGTGCTGACTATCTCCTGTCTTGTCAATCTTATTCTGATTTTCCGTTTTATGCTGTCTGTCAACAGTCTGATTAGCATCACTTTCTGCAGACTTGATTATACTGTCAGATTTTTTCACCGGTTTATCAGTTTTAGCATCTTCTTCCAAAACTTCAGTCGCCGGCAAGCTGTTCCTACGCAAAGGTTCACTCAGTTCTGAAAAATATTTTTTTTCATCCTGAATACTCTGATACTCATATTTATTTCCCGGCTTATGCGTTTTTCCATTTGCATATTTTTCCAGAACGCCGACTGTCGAATCAACTATTCCCTTTGTACCGGACAGGACATACTCTTTGTTCACGTTCTGTGATGCCAATGTATAGGGTTCTTTTTCACCTTTGAGCACCAGACGGCACAAACACTGACCGCGGACATATCTTTTTTCGACGGCCAGATAATCATTCTTCAGTTCGTTTAAATTCAGATTATGAATACGAGAATATTCCTCAGCCGATACATAGCGGATAGATTTTACTACAACAGCAGGATCCTGCTTTTTATCCGCATTGCGCTTTTTCTCGGAAGCTGCGACAGCTGACGGAAATCTTAAATTGTATCGCTGGTAATTCTTCAGATAGTAAGCATAAGCCATGATGGAATGAAGATAGCGCTTGGTATGCTGCGGAATTGCAAGCTTGTTGAAATCAAGCTGTGAAGCCTTTTTGCCACTGCCCTTATATGTATTAAGAACCCTGCCCTCACCGGCATTATAACCTGCAACCGCCATGGTCCAGCTGCCGTCAAAAAACTTCATAAGATATGTTAAATATCTGACTGCGGCACCGGTAGATTTGTGAGAGTCAAATCTTTCATCGATAACACCGCCGACCTTCAGACCGAAATTTCTAGCCGTCTGACTTCCAAACTGCCAAAGACCTGCATATCCTGCAGGAGATTTGGCACCCGGATTGTACATACTCTCAATCATAGGTATAACAATGATCTCGGTAGGAAGTCCCGCTTTTACCACATCCCTGTATACAGAAAAAATATGTGGTTCGGCATTTTTAAGAATATGCTCCATATGTCTTGGATGAGACTTCAGATAGGCAAGACGTTCCCTGAATAAACTGTTTTCAGGATCCACTGGTTCGGAAAAGGTCTGAAACATTTCCGCCCACTGTCCTGCTTCAACATGATGTCTGACAGCCGGAGCCGAAGCCGGTGCATAATCATTTCTAAGAACAGCAAATCGTTCACACTCTGAAACAGGATCACTCTCCTTATCATACTCCTGTTCCTGATTTAATGCCGTACAGCCTCCAAGCAGCAGGGCAACAAACAGAAATACAGAAATAACAGAAAATTTTTCGGATCTGTATATACTCATCTAATCAGCTCCAGAAATTCATCTTCTGAAATCAGTCTGATACCAAGTTCCTTTGCCTTTGTATATTTTGATCCCGGTTCAGAGCCGAAAATCACGCCAGAAGTTTTAGATGAGACGGATCCGGCAACCTTTGCACCAAGTTCCTGCAGTCTTGCTTTGGCCTCATTTCGTCCCATGGATGCCAGAGTTCCGGTAATCACAAACGTCATTCCGCTGAATTTCTGCTCCACGCCTTCATTCTTCGGCATATCGTCCCAGACAATACCTGAAGATATGAGTTCTTCAATGATATTATTGTTGTGTTCTTCAGCGAAAAAACCTGTTATATGCTGTGCGACAACATCACCTATGTCCTCAACTTTTTTAAGTTCGTCAAAAGTTGCTCCGCGAATTGCATCAAAGGTTCCGAAATATCTTGCCAGCGACAGTGCTGTAGCCTCACCAACCTCACGGATCCCGAGAGCATAGATAAATCTTGGAAGAGTAGTCTTTTTTGATTTGTCTATCGACTCAATAAGTTTATTCACGAGAAGACTGTCATCCGCTGTTTTCATATCCTTGAAGCGCGACTGATTTTTATAAAAATCAAAAATAGTATCGGCCGTAAGCTTATATATGTCACTGAGATGCCTTATGATTTTATTATCATAGAGTTCTTCAATAATTCTATCTCCGAAGCCTTCTATATTCATTGCTCCGCGGGAAACAAAATGCTTTAAGGCCTCCTTGTTCTGAGCCGGACAGAACAGTCCGCCGGAACACCTTGCAACGGCCTCGCCCTCGATTCTTTCTATACGGCTTCCGCATACCGGACAGACATCAGGGAAAACTACGGCTTTCAGCTCTGAAGCGTTTTCCCGTCGCGCTTTTACTACATCCACAATCTGCGGAATAACATCACCTGCACGGCGGATAATCACAGTATCGCCAATCATGACGTCAAGACGTCTAATCTCATTCTCGTTATGCAGAGTGGCGTTTGACACGGTTACACCGCTCACATACACCGGCTCAAGCACAGCCACCGGTGTTACCGCACCGGTTCTTCCAACCTGAAACGACACATCAATCAGTTTTGTCATCTCCTCCCGTGCAGGAAACTTATATGCTACCGCCCAGCGGGGACTTCTGGTGACAAATCCCATGGATTCCTGAATATCAATACTGTTAACCTTGATTACAACGCCGTCAATTTCATAGGGAAGGCTGTCGCGGCGCTCAAGTATGTCATTGTAGAATTCGCGGCAGAATGAAATGCCGCGACCTGTTTTTGTCTCCTGATTAACAGGAATACCAAGCGAAGCAACGTATCTGAGCCTTTCATAGTGATTATCAGGAAGATCTGCACCTTCAGCTATGCCTAGTGCATAGCAGTTGAAAATCAGCGGACGTCTGGCTGTGATCTTCGGATCCTTCTGCCGCAAAGAACCTGCCGCCGCATTTCGAGGATTTGCAAAAACCTTTTTACCGGCAGCTCTTGCCTCCTGGTTCATCTTCTCAAATCCGCTCTTTGGCATAACAACCTCCCCTCTCACTTCAAGACGGGAAGGAGGATTGTCAGTTTTTAGTCTGAGAGGAACATTGCGGATTGTTTTAACATTCAGGGTAATATCCTCACCGATCAGGCCGTCACCTCTGGTGGAGGCTCTCACAAGTTCACCATTTTCATAAAGAATACTGCAGGCCAACCCGTCAAGCTTCACCTCGCAGCTGAACTCAGGATCAGAGATTCCGTTCTCCTCTGAAGCGCGATTTACAAACTGTACAAGTTCCCCGTCTGAAAAAATGTCATCAAGACTGAGCATCGGGACTTCAAGAACCACTTTTTCAAACTGACTTAAAGGAGTTCCGCCGACTCTTCGGGTCGGTGATGAAGGATTAATCAGTTCAGGATACTGATCCTCCAGGGTTCTGAGTTCATGAAAAAGGCGATCATACTCTGCATCTGGAACCGTAGGAGAATCATACACATAATATTCCTCGGCATAGCGATTCAGCAGGTCAACAAGTTCTGTGATTCTTAAAGCAGGATCTTCCCTGTTCATGATACATTCATCCATCAAACTAAAAAAATAGAGCTTTCAATAACAAGAATTTTATTTTCCGAAATTCCGGACTGCAGTTCACCAGAAGATATCGCGCACCATCCGAAATATAAAATAAACCCGGTAAAACGGTTTGTTTCATCCCCAAAAGTCCTGGAAGTACATATCAGATCCGGACATAATCAGCTGCTGACTGTCTCAACCGGAGAAGTAAAAAAAAACAGATTTCAAAAAACAAATTAAAAACCCGGAATCCCCGGGTTAAAAAAATCTCTTATTTTAAATCTTAAAAAGATAACGAAAACATTCCTACTGACGATCGTATGCCTTCATCTGACTGAGATAATCAGAAATCACGTCATCAGTCATAGGACGAAGCTCCTTAGTGCAAAGCAGACCATCCAGGGAGGTATTGATGCTTTTCACGTGATTTATAATATCGCTGAAACGAGCTTCGGCAGATCCGGGTTCCGGCATAAACATGATCACACATATGCCCTTGGTGGACCATTCAGCATTTGAAATCTCACTGCCGGTAATGCCCTTAGGAAAGGTTCCGGGCTTAATCATGCTGCTGACTCTGAAAAGTTCTCTTCCGGTAACAGGATCATTGTAATAAACAATGTCATACTTGCCTATAGCGAGATTTTCTCTCTTGAACACATCCCTGAGCTGTGCAAACGTAAACGGACGGTGATCACGGCTGACTATGTTGAACTGATAATACTTTGCCCAGGCCTGTTTCGGACTGTCAGCAGTATTCATGGCAGTTTCAGAAGCTGAAGATGAAGCTCCGGCGGAAGGCTCCTTGGAAACATCAGATCCCTGATCAATCTGCTTCTCAAACTTGAAAGTCTGTTCAAATTCCTTTGAATCTCTTTTTATCGTTTTGACCGGTCCAACAGTACCGTCATCATCAGGCAGATTGGCGGCAACTTCGCGTCCGTATTTCAAATGACGCTGGAGTTTTCTGTTCTTGTATGAGGTGTAGATCATATAACCGACGCCATACATAACAACTATACCGATAAATACAAACAAAACGACACGCATGCCGATGCCGTTAGCGCTTTCCATATAAACTATGCAATCCCGGGTTGAAATATTGACACGAATACCAAGTTGTTTAAATCCTAAAGGGCAGACAGAATAATTTTTATTCACTGTCTTTAAGATTCCAAAACTAAACTAGATTATAGTGTAGCATATTTTTTACTGTCAAGCATTAGAGAATGCTGACAACGGATGCCGCAAATCCGTCTCTTGACGTAAACCGTCAGTCATTTTTAACCAGACTGACTGCCGGACTTTTTTGTCAAATACGGCCACAGTTAGTACACCGATCTTTAAATCCGCGAGGATCGTCAGAAACATAACCGGAAGGTTTTGAACCCTGTACGAAAATCCTGCATATGCCAGCCGGAAAAGTCTTGTCAGCTCGGATCTGCACATATGTTAATTCTAAAAAACGCAGGAATTTGATGCCTGCCGTGAACGGCAGGCGGAAAGCCGGCATAATGCATAGCATTCAACCGATATGTTAAAATGCAAAGTCCAAGCTGCAGACATGACACCGGTGGTAAACCGGACTCTGTGCATACTTGAGGATCTTTTATAACCGTCAGGCAGAAAAATGTTAAAAAAATTTGGAATCTACTACTTGTTATATGGAATAAAAATGCTCAGATTCAAAGAAATCCGGAGCTACGTTTTAATTCCGCTGATCGTAAACATTCTGATTTTCGCCTTTGCAACCGCATATGTATGGCACAAGGCATCGGAACTGGCAGAGTACATAGAATTCGAACTTCCGGACTGGCTTGCCTTCTGCCAGTATCTTATCATTCCTCTGGCTCTGCTTGTCTTTATGGTCATAGCATATTATATGTTTGCCACTGTCGCAGGAATTCTCGCAGCACCGTTTAACGGCGCACTGGCAGGAAAGGCAGATGAAATCATCCAGCAGAGAAAACTCAGGGATGAACCGGTTTCAGCAACATTAAAAGACGTGCCGAGGATCATTGCACATACACTCAGAGTTCTGCTCTACACTCTGCCGAGAATGCTGCTGTCATTTCTCCTGCTTCTGATCCCTGTGGTCGGTTATATCGCCTGGCTCGCATTTTCAGGCTGGAATGTAGCTGTCGGTTATCTTGACTGTGCCGGAGATAACCACCACAAATCTCTCAGAGAACTTATTCTGTCCATGAGAGAAAACCGGGTCGCATGCATCGGATTCGGCATATCCGTCTACTTCATGATGCTTGTGCCGTTTGTCAATATGATAATAATACCGGCTGCAGTCTGCGGAAGCACAAAACTTCTTGCTGATCTGGACGGCGGCGCCATTACAGGTGACAAGGAAATTTTTGAACCGGTTCAGGAAGAAAAAGAAGAATCCGATCGAACAGAAGAACTGCAAACAGAGGAACAGCCGACCGGTGAGGCTGATTAATCCGTATCCGGAGATTTCGGCAGATTCAGTAATCTGACCGAAACCGAACCCGGGCAGAAGGATGTTTCGCTGATGACAGCGGAATTATTTCATAGCAGATATCCTGCTGACACTGTCTGCCCGGCAGTTCTAATGTATCTACAGTTTAGCATGCACCACGTGATCATGAGCCTGATCCAGAAGAAGTTTTGACTCCTTCATAAACTGTTCCGAGTATTCTCCGAAATATTCTCTGGCCTTGAGAAAACTTGATACAAAGGCATCCTTGTCCTGCGACTGGATGATTTTCAGGGAACTTTCCACAAACCGTGAATAATTTCTTATGGTTTCAATATTGCGATGTGCAGAAAGAATAATATCCGCATAAAGATTAGGATCCTGGGCAAAAAGTCTGCCGACCATCATCAGTTCCAGACGATAGATAGGTGAACTGAGTTTAATCAGACTGTCAAGATCAGCATTGGACTGTGCAAGAAAAACTCCATACGCATAAGTGGTAAAATGACGCAGTGCCTGGATAATGCTCATGGCTTCATCATGCTCCAGGGCATTAACCTCTTCAATACGGGAACCCCATATTCTCATCTGAGCCAGCACCCACTGGCACTGTTCCGGAAATCTTCCTTCGCAGTACACAATCACCTGTTTTGCCAGACTTGCTATATCAGGTCCGAACATAGGGTGCAGTCCCATAACCGGCCCCTTGTGCGTCTCGAGCATAGCCTTGAGCGGAGCAGATTTAACAGAGGTGAAATCAGCAAGAATACAGTCCTCCGGCAGATCCTTAAGACCTCTGATTACATCTTCCGTGACATCAATCGGAACACAGACTATGACAAGACTCGGGTTTGCAAGAATTTTCGGGGCTTCATCCCAATTTCTCCGACTTAATGCATCAACCCTGTAACCTGATGCGCGGAAGGCATTGACAAATATTGAGCCCAGCTGTCCGTTGCCGCCTATAATCACTATATTGCGGCATGAGGGATTGACACACTTGAAGCCGGCATCATGCTCACTGCTGTATGATTCTCTCATCACACGTCTGAGCACGTCCTCCACCATCTGCGGAGACAGTCCGTGCATCTGTGCATCATGGCGGCGCTTTGCAAGCATGCTTGCCTCTCTTTCAGGAGCATATACGGGAACACCGATGCGGCTCTTGACTTCACCAACCTTTGCCACAAGCTGAAGTCTTCTCTTTAGAATAGCTATCAGCTCCCGATCGGTTTTGTCTATATTTTCTCTTAGATTATCCAGTTCTTCATTCATGTTCTTATCAGCCTAGTCATCAATCTCGTCAAGATATTCCTCTAAATTCTTTTCGTCGGCGGCATCCTTCTTTATCTGCTCCGCAGCAATACCTTCCTTGCCGATAACAAGTCCTTCCTGATACTGAAGATAAAAATCTCTTGCGGAAATATACGGATCAAAGGATTTATCAAGGACCTCCTCCTGACTTATCATATCAGCTCTTGAATCAATGGTATTAAGAACGAAATATGAAACGAACCAGTACCATTCAAGTTCACTGTATGGAAAATACAGATTATCCACTATTCCGCCGACAATGCTTCGCGGCGTACTCATTCCGGTAAACGGAACCTGAATATACGGACCGTTGCCGACATTCCATTTTCCCAGCACCGTGGAAAAAGTCATAGGTTTATGCTCCATACCCATGTCAGAAGCAATATCCATCAGCCCCAGAACACCGATAGTCGAATTAACCACAAATCTTCCCGCACTGATCCCTGAATCCGCAAAATTTGCAGTAAGTGCGTTATTCACAACATTATTGACTTCTCTAAAGTTTGACAGAAAATTATGAATGCCTTTTCTGACAGGCTGAGGCATATAATCGGCATACCCGTGAGCAACAGGCCTGAGAGCGTAGCGATCTAGAAAATCATAATTAAAACTCCAGACTCCGCGGTTAACCTTCTCAAAAGGATCTGATGAATTACCCACAAGCATTCCTGTTGACGGAGGATTATGAACCATGGATCTGTGGGATTTCAAATGAGGCAATACCTGAGGTCCGTCCGCCCATGCCGCACCGGAAAAGGAAGCCAAGAGAACAGATGAAGCAACAAGGGAAGTAATTTTTTTCAGAATTTTTATCATCGGTGCCTGCTAAAATTTCATTTTTGACAAAAGAAAAAGTGTGCTGAAAATAGAATCCTCTATAAGCGCAGCATACCTAGATTATAGCAGGGTAGGACTAATAAGACTATGTTTAAGAAAAGTATTGATCTCAGTCTGAGTCTGCTGTAACAGCCTGGGCATTTTGATAAAAATTCAAAGAAGGATCCGCATTGTGAAAGAAGTTCTGCACCGTTTCACACAAGTAAACATTCTTTTTTATCCTTTTCCTATTTTTTTGAGAAAAAAGCCACATCTTGAAACCTGCACGGGTTAAAATTACATGAATTGAATTTCAGGTGTTTTATGGAAATATCAGTCAATAACAGAGAAATACGACAGACTAAATCTGCTGCATCTCCTGAAAATGAAATAACAGTTGAAGGAAAGATGTCAGTCGCAAAGGAAGGCGGATCATATCTTGGAGTAAACATTCGGGATGTGAAATCACTGCTTGCATCCCTTGCTCAAAGTCAGGGACGCGTCCCCCAGCCCCTTACAGACAGGCAGCAGAAACTCAGCCGCCACCTTGAAACCATAGAAAGAAAAGAGGCCAGACCAGTTAAGGACACGGCCGGAGAATCTTCCGGAAGACAGCTGAGTTCTCTTATAACAAGAATTGTCGGCAAGTATCCGGAAATCAACCAGGAGCTGAGTTCTGCACTGAACCGGGAAACACTGTCCGTGCAGTCGGGAGACAGACTTGCCGCTGAAATTTCCCGAAATCTGGCAAATATGCCGAAGATACTCCAGGCAGATACAACCGCCGGCAAATCACTGCTGGAATTTGTCGCCCAGGCTGCTGTAGCCAAACTTGATGAAAAGAGCCTGTCGGAAAACTGGAAAAAACAGATCAGCGACAGCAATCTTGCAGTTGTAAAAAACACAAGTCCCCGCGAGCAGCAGGAGATCTCACGGATTCTGGATGACTCGGTAAAATTCATATATAAAAATCAGGGGAACGCTCTTAAATCAAACAGCGGGGACAGCCTGCTGAATGCCATCACCGGCAGCGTATCAAGAAATGCTCAGTTTTCTTCCGTACAGACTGCGCCGGTAAAACCGGCAGAATCGTCACATGTTACCTATCTTAATCTTTTTTCGCAGATAGCAAACGCCAAAAGCACTCCGGAGGTCAGCGCCGACCTTCTTCAGAAAATCAACAACATAATTATCAAGGCGGCTCAGCTTGCAATAGAATCAAATCTGATAGAACCGCCGTCCGATGCACTGGATCAGATCATAGAGGAGGAAGATTTTTCCCTGCAGGATCTGAAATTCGTCAACAGTCTGATAACAAAAGCAGCCTCTGGAGCCGGCAGTCAGCCGGTAAGCAAGACATCGCTGATGCATGCTTCAGATATAAACCTGACACAGAAGAATGTATCTTCAGCGGCAAAGGAGCTTACAGAAGGTGAAATCAATGCTGAGATCAAACGCCATATGGACATCATCCATAACAGCAATGATCTTAAAACCATAGAATCAACACTGCAAAAAATCAATGATCTCAACAAACAGCTGGCCAGCATAAGGGCTCAAAACGTAATTGCGCAGGCAACCAGACCTGATAGAGCCGTGCAAGGTGCAAAAAACGAATCAGCACCATCTGTTCAGCCTTCAGGAGATAATATATCCGCTCAGTCTCAAATCAGCAAAGAGGCAGGACAGGCGGCACCAGCGGCTCAGCATCAGTCCGGCACCGCCGCATTGCGCACAAATACGGTTCAGACAGTCTCTGAAGGAGAAATCACCAGACCGAATACCCCGGGAACGGGAACAGTATCAGAATCCTCATCTGAATCAGGAGAAAAAAATCCGCCACGTTTAATCAGCGGATCTGACGGACAGATAAAAGCAGACATACAGTCCGGACAGGATTCTGCTGGCAAAAATCTCAGAATTCCTTCCGGACAGATAAAAACAGACATACAGTCCGGACAGGATTCTGCCGGCAAAAACCTCAGAGTTCCTGCCGGACAGGACGCGGTTCAGCAAAATCCACGTCAAAATCCGCAGATGTCAGTTATTCAGCAGACGACCGTCCTGACCGTCAGAAACAGTGCGAACCCAAGTGCACCGCAGACCGGTATACAGGGAGAAGTCCTGAGTAAAAATCAGATCCGCACGGAAGTTCCTCAAATGCAAAACACAGAAGGAAACGAGACTACGAAGGCTTCCGACAGAGGATCTCTGCAGTCAGATCCGAACCGTCTGAATCCAAAAGCGCATTCGCCGGAAAATCAGATTTCATCAGCGGCGGAATCCGGTGGAAATAAACAAGGTGCAAAGTCGCAGCCTCTGTCAGATGAATCAGTCCGCAGCACACAGGGCGCAGTTCAGCAAAAAACAGACAGTCAGGTCACAAGGCAGCAAGGCAGTTCAGTACAGCCGGAACCGTCTTCGGTAAACGCGGCAAAAGATTCTTCTGCAGCAACCGTCAGTGCAGGAAAAGACGTTTCGAATCCGGCATCCAACGTAAACCTTTCCTCAAGACCCCTGGTAAGCTCTCTAAACAGACAGGAGATACCAAAAGATCCTGTCGCAGAGTCCAGAATATCAGCAAATGATTCCAAAGCGGAAGATATAAAAAGAACAGCAGCGGAAAATGATGCCGTCAGTACGCCGGAAAAACAGGAGAAGATCAATATATTCAGACGAATAACAAATTTCTTCAATCCGTCCGGTCACGGCAAAAACAACTCAGGCAGTCAAATCAGATCAGACAGTGATCCGTCAGTCTCTTTTTCAGCATCAAAAAGGAATCAGTCTGTACAAATCCAGACACCTGAGGATCCGGCAACACCGAAAGCAATAAAACAGTTTAAAAATGTGCAGACTGCCGTTTCGCTGCAGAATACCGTCTCCGCACAGAGTTCCGGTTTCACCGCCATAATGCAGGATTTGGAAAATGAAAATATTAATCCTTCAGTTTTTTCGGCAGCCAGGCATTTGGAATCAATATTTTCTCAAAGTCTCGCATCCACACCGGCAATACTCCAGTGGCTGAACTATGTTGATTCCCCGCTTTCAGGAAATAATGTTTTCTCCAAAGGTCTGAGGGCATGGGCCACAATGCTTGTTACCATCAGAATGAAGCAATTCGGCATGGATGTGTCCCCTGCTAAAAATCCAAAAATGAAAGAACTTCATGAATGGCAGAAGGAGACACAGGTGGATGACAGTGAACAGTGGCCTCAGAACTTTCTCAAACACCTGGGGGATCACATTGATAAAATGCACCAGAACATGATGCAAAGAAATGATCCTCTCTGGGCGAATTATATTCCTCTGCCGACGCCTCCTCAGAATGAAAAGGAAAACTGCATGAAATTCAGCAGAAAAAAAAGTGCCGGCAGAGAGGATGCTCTGGAGCTTAACTTTTATTTCGAAATAAAAAATCTGGGACCTGTGGGGATCAAGGTCTCCTACGCAAAACCGGATATATCTGTAAGAGCAACAGCCGAAACCTACGAGGGATACAGCAGGATCAGAGAAACCATGCATCTGCTTGAAGAACGCTTTAAGCAGCTTAATCTGAACTGTCATGACTTCAACTGTACAAAAGGTACGGTTTCACACCCAGGATCATCAGAAGGCTCCGATCAGTCATGGTCAAAGGGAAATGATGTAGGTTTGAATCTGAGGATTTAACATGGAAGAAAAAAGAACAATCAGCGTAAACTACAACGAGGATCGCAGCACTCCGGAAATTGTCAGGAAGGCGTCAGGACTCGAAGCTGATGAAATCATAGAAATGGCAAGGGATGCCGGAATTTATATTCATGAAGATCCTGTTCTGTTCAGTCATCTTGATGAAATACCCGAAGGTTCCTCCATACCCAGAGAACTATATGCAATAATGGCGGAAATTCTTGCCTACTCATATGTGCTTCAGGGCAAAACGCCTGAGCAGTGGCGACGCTCGGACGGAACTGTGGCAATTAACAAAAAGATATAGAAATAGATCAAACAAAAAACTTAAATATAAATTCAGAATGAAGTATCATGAACCAGCTGCTGTTTTGATGACAGTGCATTAAATCAAACAAGGTAGGGAAACAACTGTTAAATCTATGAAAATTTTATCCCCAATAGTTCTTGCCGGATTTCTTGTTCTGATTTCCGGATGCGAAAAAAATACAAACCAGGATATGCTTGTCAAATGCCGCAAGGCTAATATCACCCAGGCCAGCATAAACATGGAGTCGGGCAAATTCAAACAGCTTTATGATGACTGCAAGGCCTTTGTCTCAGCCCAGGAGAATCTGTGTGCATACTCTTCAGAAGAAGAAAAAACAGCAAGAAACAATTATGAGGCAAGTTTAAACGAAGAGGCGTTAAAAGGATTTAAGGAAATCTGCGGCAGCGGTCTTTTTGACACCAAAAACGTGGTTGACGGCATTGACAGTCTGACGGACAAGGTAAGCAGCGGAGTCGACAGTATGGTGGACGGCATAAACAGCGCGGCGGAATCCATATCCGAAAAATTCAGCTCCGATGACAAGTGACGTTCCCTATGCCCGGAGACTCGAAGAAACTCCTCTCTGCACCGGCGCATTTACGAAAAAAATAAGATCTTCCGCTGAAACGCGCCGCTTATAAAAATCAGCATCGATCGGAAGAAGTATCAAAGACTATTGAAAGCACAGAATAGTCCTCCTTCTCTACGCTGTTTTTCAAAATATCTTCACTGATCCTTTTTCTCATTACGAGTTTTGCTGTACCGCTGCTGTGACTGACGTCGGCACTTACAACTCCGTCTATACCCTCGAGGATTTTTTTTACGAATTCTTCACAGTGAATGCACATCATTCCGTCAATACTCATGATGCACGTAAAATCTCTATTTTTTCCCGCCTCTGCCGAGCTGACAGCAGAAACAGGGGAATGTATTTCCGCCCCGGCAATGCAGAAACAATCCGGTGCGTTCAGCTCGGTTTTCTGCCCGGAGAAGGCTTCGCCCTCCATATCCCGACTGTTCCTGCCTTGAATTCCAATCAGATTCAGCCGCAAAGCATTCATCACCACGCAAAAGCTTGACAGACTCATGGCGCCGGCAGCTGTCACAGGACTCAGCTGCCAGCCGAGCCAGTGACTGAATACTCCCGCTGCAAGAGGTATTGCAGACACATTGTATATAAAGGCCCAGAAAAAATTTTCGTAAATATTGCGGAGTACGAGTCTGCTGATTCTTACTGCTGAATAAATATCAGTGATGCGGTTATGAAACAGAATGATATCGGCGGTATCTGCCGCTATATCCGTACCGGACTGCACTGATATACCTATGTCACTTGCCGCGAGAGCCGGAGCATCGTTAACGCCGTCGCCGGCCATTGCCGTAACCCCTGACTTTTTCAGTGATCTGACATACTCCGCCTTCTGCACAGGATCAAGTTCTGCAATAATTTCATCAATGCCGGCCTTTCTTCCAACAGCGGAAGCCGTTACTGTATTATCCCCTGAGAGCATTACCACATTTACTCCGCTTTTTTTCAGAAGTTCAACGCCGTCTCTTGAATCATCTCTCAAAACATCGGCAATACCCATTATTCCAAGGAGTATTCCGTCCTCTGCAAAGAATACAGCGGTCTTTCCCTGTTTTACCAGTTCACTGAATTTGCTCTCAGCCTCTGCAGACAAACCGGTAAACCTTCTTATGAAACCGCTGTTTCCCGCAACTGTAAATCTTCCATTGATCCTGCCTGTGATACCGTTTCCCGGGTGGATCTTAATATCTGAAGCTTCATGAAGAACAGAGCCGCACTCTGATTCCAGAGCCTGAACAGCCCTGGCTACCGGATGCTCGCTGTAATGCTCCAGCGAACAGGCCGAAGTCAGAAGATAGTTCAATTCAACACCGCCGCACGGAACAATATCCGTTACGACCATTTTTCCGCAGGTGAGAGTGCCAGTTTTATCCACTGCAAGATTCGAAATCCGGCAGGTTTTTTCCATAACCGCGGCGCTTTTAAAAATTATACCGCAGCGTGCCGCAACACCAGCTCCGACCATAACAGCAACCGGAGTTGCAAGACCGAGGGAACACGGACAGCTGATCACCAGCACCGATACTGCATATTTAAGCGCTGTACCTGGCTCTGCACCGATAATCACCCATATTAAAAAAGTAAGAAGTGACAGCAGCATTACTGCAGGAACAAAAACTCTGGCAATTCTGTCAGCAACTCTTTCTATCGGAGCTTTTGAAACAGAGGATTCAGCGACCAGTCTGATCAATTTTGAAAAAAGCGTGTCAGCGCCTGTTCCGGTGGCGCGACATTTGAGAACCCCGTTAAAATTAACAGAAGCCGCTGAAACTCTGTCCCCCTTCTGCTTATCGGCGGGAATACTTTCCCCGGTAAGCGAGGACTCGTCCACACTGCTGGCACCTTCAATAACAATACCGTCAGCGGGAAATATACCTCCGGGACGCACTATAAAGACATCACCGGCCGACAATTCATCAGCGGAAATTTCCACCTCTCTGTCTCCGCGCTGAACAACGGCAACCGCAGGACGCATATTCTGCAGCTGCCTGACTGCGGAAACAGTTTTATATCTGGCTCTTGCTTCAAGTACCCTGCCCAGAGTTACAAGAGTGAGGATCATTGCAGCGGACTCAAAATACATGCAGTCATCCATATGATCGGAAGCATGAAGAAATGCATCCGGCAGGAATATTCTGCAGCTCCATATAAAAGATGCAAGGGATCCCAGCGATACAAGAGTATTCATATCCGGAGCCAGTGAAAACAGGCTTTTAAAGCCACGGACAAAATAATCCCTGTTGACAGTCATTATCGCCAGGGTAAGAAACATCTCTGTCAGACCTTTCGTAAACGGCTCGTCAAACGCCGTCAGCCCTGGAAAAGAGAAAATCATCGTTCCCATGGAAACGTAAATGAGCGGAACAAGCAAAACTGCAGACAAAAGCAGTCTGAACAGCATTTTTCTGTATTCAGCATCACCTTTGCTGCAGGTCTTATCATTATCAGCTGCCGCAGAAATAATCTCAGCACCGTACCCCGCCCTGCGGATCGCATCAGCAATCATTAGGGGATCCGCTTTTCCTTCCGCAGTTGCTGTTCCATCAAGCAGATTTACGGAGCATGAATCAACACCGTCAAGAGAAGATATGACCCTTTCAATTTTCTGTCTGCACACAGTGCAGCTCATTCCAGTAATTTTAAAATAATGCATAAAAAAACAAACTGTGATAGTTTTATCAACGGCAACCTGTAAAAAGTACGCAAAAAAGCGTAAAAAATCAAGATCTGACGCGCACATTAAAACGGAGTATCCTGATAGAATCAATCGCGGGGTGGCTTTGATGTCAATCAGGGTGACTCTTGGAGTTCACCATAAATAGAAGGACTTTAAACCGACGGCGCCGCGCCTGAAGTTTTCTTTTAAGACTAAACGACACATTGCCGTATCAGTGTCTGTTCTGTTATAAATCAGTTGTTTTAAGCCACCCCGCCCTTTAAAAATTCGCCAGGCAGGCAGTGAGGGATAGTAAACCGTTATTCAGATTGCCGCAAATCTGCAGTCTCAAATGCGTAAACGCAAAAAAAGAAAATAGCGAAGAAGGAATGGAGGAACACGGCATATGAGGCGCAGAGACTTGAACTCATCTATAACAACCGGTGTTAAACCAGTCTAAAAAAGCACTGAACAGTGCTAGAGGAATATCAGATATAAAGGGCGAACAGCCCGCTGCCGATCAGAAATTCCGGCCGGCAAAGCCTCTGCACAGATCATTATAACCGCTTCGCTGCAATAGAAAAACTTTTATTGAAAAGAAATCTAGAGAAGATTTCCGGCACTGATGTAAAAAGGCTGAAATGAGAATTTACAGAACTAATCAAATTTCTGCTGGAGAAATGAGCATCAGCAGAAGAATACGGTTTTGTGATAGAAATATCATTCTTAATTACTTTATTGGAAAGATTATCGACAAGACAGCAAACATTATTAAAATCGATCATAGATTCTTTGGTTTTTGATTTATTTTAAATATATTTCATCTTTTTTGCTGTCAATCAGCAAATTCAGAAAATATTTAATCAGAACAGACATATATTTTCATTTAAAAACTTACATCTTAAAATCTAAAGCGCGGTATAAACCGCTCATGACAGAGACTGTTAAAGCAGTCATGCCGGAATAGTACTGACGAACAGGGTTTTAATTTTTCTCAGAATGCAAGGAGAAGCTTCATGGAGACCAGCACAGACATCAATTCAAATGAAGACCTGATTTCCAGATTTTTCAACAAAGACAGTCTTATAGAAATGGTCTATGAAAAAATTGTCAGCAAAAAGCACTGTGCCATAGGTCTGGATGCCGCGGACAAAAATCATTTTATGAGATATCTCAATGACGAGATTGATATAATCTTAAGAAAGATTTCTGACGGAAGCTACAAGTTCACACGCTACCGCATGATGCTAATCCCCAAGGGGCCTAAAAAAAATCCGAGAAGGATCTGTGTTCCGACAATTCGCGATCGACTGGTAATAGCAGTAATTTCCCAGATACTGAAAAATAAGTTTGAATCAGCCAGAAGCAGACCGCGTCCTGATCAGGTGATCAGGCAGATTGTAAAAGAAAAAGGACGTTTCAGCACTTATATAAAGCTGGATCTTTCAACTTTCTATGCATCAATAAATCATAAACTTCTGCTGGACAAGCTGAAAGTTATCGGGAACCCGACAGTTTTAAAGCTTATAGAAAGAGTAATCACGACCCCTGCCTATGATCCTGAAACTGATACCGAGTCAAAGATTGAAACCGAAGCCAAACCGGGATCCCCTTCCGAACCGGTCGGCGTTCCCGAAGGTCTTTCCTGTTCTGGACTTCTTGCAGATATTTTTCTGGAAGATATAGACTGCAGATACGGAAAGCGTGAAGATATACGCTACTACAGATTTGTCGACGACATACTCATACTCTGCGATAAAGAAGAAGATGAAACCGAACAGCTGAAAAAACAGATCATAAGCGATCTGACAGCCAAAAAACTGATCATCAACCAGGAAAAAACCAAAACTTCGCAGCTTATCGACGGATTGAGTTATCTGGGCTACACATTCTCCGGTGACTTCATCAGCGTGAGGAAGGAATCAATCCGCAAGCATGAGAAAGCCATTGAAGATATGGTTAAAAAATACGTCAAAAAAATCACCAACACCGACACTCTCTACAAAGCTGTCTACAGCAAGTACGAACTAGACAACAAGATATCCATGCTCTGTACAGGAGCAAATGTGGAAGATACATTCATGGGATGGATGTCATACTACCGTTACATAACAAATATGAAACTGCTGTATCATTTCGACTGGCTTATAACCAGCCTGTATAACAGATACAACATTCCCAAATACTGCGGTAAAAGGCATGTGAGAGCATACCATGAATTAAACCGCAATATAAAAAATACAACCTATGTTTTCAAATACCGAAATTTAAAAGCCTACAACGACTCTAAAAAGGATGAATTTCTGAAAACTGCAAGACAGTCTCTGAAATCAGGATGTGAAAAGTTGTCTGCAGCGGCAAAAACGATACATAAAACGGGCGGAACAGGAGGTCTAATAAAATCATCAGATATAAAAGATCTGAAACTGCAAAACGAGTTAAAATTGAATAATAATCAGAAAGCTGTATTAAGCCTGGGACTTTCAAAATTTGTTTCCGTAAAAAATCATGACGAATATAACCGGATATCGATAAAAGCTGATTCAGATTTTTCGAACATATTAAGTACCTTTAAAAAGAAGAACTGGCTGGAATTCAGTCAGAAGGAGATAGATATCCTGCTGAGCGGAATAACTCCAAAGACGGAAGCAGAAGAAAAATCGAATAAAAACAAGGACGACGCTGAAGAAAAATATGTCAGCAGGCATGATGAATCACTTCAGGACAGTACTGCAGAAACAGATGAAATGAATCAGAATGTAGAAATCACTGCAGCTGTAAATGATACTGATGAAAATAACGAGAAACAGGGAGAAACCGATCAGCGTCAGGAAGAAAAAGATTTTGAAAAGCCGGACAATGAACAGCTGAAATCACAGCTGGCGAAGTATGCGCAGATAATAGAGAGAATCAGCAGGGAGAAAAACATACTGATTGATGATTATGCATTTTTATCAGGCATAGACAAAAACGGAGATATGACACCTGAAGAAATTATCGATGCAATTATCGGAGAATTTCTGACAGATCCGATTATTGAAGAAGATCTCAAAACATTTGATTATGAATAAAAAAACAATCAGGTAATTACATTCCGCTTTTGGAAATGTCTTAAGACATATTTAAAAACGCCTTCACCGCTCATACAGCTGTGAAGGCGTTTTTAATGATGATCAAAAGAGTTTATCAGACAGAGAAAAAATCAGAGTTTGAGACCGCCTCCGTGAATCGATATCAAAAGCTTCGCCTCAGCCTCCGGAATTTCGCATTCATCCATGATCTCCTGAATAGAAGCACCTGACTTAACCATTTTCACAGCCCGGTTGTACATCTTCCCTTCCGGATCCTGGTACTGAACTTCATCATACTTCTGTTCCAGTTCTGAAACCTTGGATTCAAGATATTCACATCTGGACTGCAGATCTCCGATAAGCTGCTGAAATGTGCTCTGGGCAGTGCCGGCATCGGTTACAGCCTTACTGATATAATCCCAGCGTCTTGCCTCACCCTTGAACTTACTGAGAATATCGGCAACTCCGTTCATATTGTCAGCAAGTTCCGAGTACGCCTGCTTCATGCTGCGTATATAAAAATTCTGGTACAGCACCCAAACAAATAGGATCACCACTAATGTGGCGACCCCTATAAGTACATAAACGTAAATATCTGTATTCATTACTGCTGCAGCTGACCGATCTCAGACCATTCCTCGTCCGAAAGCAATTTATTGAGATCCACGAGTATAAGAAGATCCTGATTACGATTACATACGCCCTGGATAAACTTGGCGCTTTCATCAGTTCCTACGCTAGGAGCCACGTCAATTTCGGAAGATTTCAGATAAACAACCTCGGCAACACTGTCCACAAGTATACCGATTACCTGAGTCTCTGCTTCTATGATCACAATACGGGAATTGTCAGTAATCTCAGCCGAAGGTAGACCGAAACGAAGTCTTGTATCAATTATGGTTACAACATTTCCGCGAAGATTGATAATTCCAAGTACATAATCAGGAGAACCAGGAACAGGTGCTATGTCGGTATAGCGAAGAACCTCGCGAACCTGCTTTACATTGACTCCATACGTTTCACTGTCAAGCTGAAAGGTAACCCACTGAAAAACATCATTATCACTTACTGATCCGGCTATATTCTGACTTCCGCTCACAACCCGTCTCCTTAAAAAACAATCTGTAAAAGCGAGTCAACTGACTCACTCTCATATCATATATTAAAACCGTCAAAAAGTTGAAAACGGCAAATGATTTTTGTGATCTCTCATAACCATATAATCAACCGGCAGTTTTTTAAATCTCAGCAGCACAATGACGACTCATATACAGCAGAACAATCAGAAAAACTGCGTGAAATCAGGATTTATCACCTTCGATATTAATTCCCTGATTAAACAGTTTTATCAGTTCATTGACATGAATAAGTGCACACATCTTCTCCTTGACAAGACCTGAAAGCCACGGACGTTTTCCTGCAGTGGAGCGCCACTGGATCTGAGATTTACAAAGAGACTCGGTACCGATAAGTTCATTGCAGGTTATCGCCCACCTGCTGTTTTCCATCTCAATCACGTAGTTGAAATTCTTTTCATAATCCTCAACATTAGGCATCGCCCACTTTACGAAATCGACCACCTTGTACTTTTCATCTCTGAAATTCATCATTCCCATAAACCATTCAGGTTTACCGAAAATCGAGGTGACCTTATCCATGTTGGCAATGTTTCCAAGATTGATAAGAGGTACGGCAAATGTAACACCGTGCACAATAAAAAACAAAGCCTGAAACTCCTCAGGAACGTCAATATTCCGCCATACGCCGTCATCCGGTTTGACTTCCTGAATTATCTGCTCCTGTACAGCAGTATCAGTTTTAAGCTCATCGGCAGTCGTCTGGACAGCGGCTGTTTCAGTCTTGACATCGGTCTGGACAGAAACCTGTACCTTGTTTTCCGTTGCTGTCTGCACAACAGGTTCCGCCGTTTTTACAACCGTTACCGGCTCCGGTGTAACCTGCTCAATCAGCCTTGCAACACGGGAAAGCTCTGACTGCTCCTTCTCAAGAACAGGTCTGGCCTCGGTGTGAGCAGTCTCCCTGGCTGTCTTTACAGCAGGATCCTGCAGACCGCCGGAACCGCCCTGCCCGCTTTTGCCGGATCCGACAGGCGTAAGCATGGATCTGAAATAATCAGCCATGGCATCAAATTGATTTTTCCCTGTCATTGCTGGATGCCCTCTGATTCAAGAAGATAATCTAAAAGAAATTTATATGCTCTGCTGCCGCGTGATTCCGGTATGAGAAGTGCCGGAGGAATATGCTGAGAACTGGAATCTCTGAATTTGGTATCAATAGGAATGTAATATTTCCATACCTTATCACCGTACTGCTGACGGATTGTCTGAAGACTCAGAACAGAAGCATTTGTTCTTTTATCATACATTGTAGGTACGATAACATAATTAAACGGCTCCTCAACAGTACTGTGAAGAATTTCAAAGGTTTTCATCATCCTCTCGAGACCCTTAAGCGCAAGAAATTCAGTCTGGGTCGGCACAACAATTCTTGAACTTGCAGCTAGAGCATTAACCATAAGCACGCCGAGAACCGGAGGACAGTCAATAAGAACGGCGTCAAAATCATCTTTCAGCCGGTTCAGAGCCCCTCCAAGTATATGCCCTACGCCCTCACGGTTTCCAAGATTTCGATCAAGCGTGGAAAGAGCAATAGAACCCGGAATAATTTCAATATTCTCATATTTTGTACTTAAAACAGCGCCGAGAAGTTCCTCCCGGGACATCTCAGAATTCAGAAAGACGTCAAAAAGAGTGTGCTCCTGAGCATCAGAATCGTAATCAAAATAATTGGTAAGAGAGGCATGAGGATCTGTATCTATCAGCAGAACCTTCATTCCCATAAGACTCATCCACCCAGCCAATCCGACACAGGTAGTAGTCTTACCCACACCTCCCTTCTGATTGGCAACTGTCCACACAAACATTTAGCGCTCCCTTTTCTTAAGCTGCATTCTACCGTCAGGAAGTCTGATAATTTCAAAATCATCCGGACTGACCTCCTGCTGCTGTGAATTTTCTTCTCCTGACTGCCCCATGTCAACATCTGAAATAACAGGAAGCTTGCGTGGAGTAAATGCATATTTCGATACAGCAACAACAACCTTGCGGTTCTGCTCTCTGCCTCGTCTCGTTGCATTTGAGGCAAAAGGCGAATATTTGCCATAGGCCTCAATCGCCATTCTTCTTGGATCGATTTCCTTCTGTTCAAAATAATTAAGCACTGAAATCGCCCTGGCTGCAGAAAGTTCCCAGTTCGAATGATAGAGTTCATCAGATATGTTGCGATCATCTGTATAACCGCGGATATGAACGTAGTTGTTAACAGTACCGAGAACCGATGCTATCCGATCCAGCACAGGTTTGAGACGATTGAGAATAGTGGCGCTGCCCTGAGGAAATAGCAAGGCGGAATCCATATCTATAGTAAGCCACGATTCATGACGCGTAATTGTTATAATCTTTTCCTGGATCAACTCCTGCAGTCCCTGTTCAATTTCCTGCTGAATAGAATCCAGAGGAGCTCCGGTAACAGCCTCGCTCAGATCCTGAGCAAGAATCTCCGACTCACTTCTCGATTCAGCCGAAAGACCGTTGGCTGAATTCTGACTTTCATTATCTCCGCTTGACGAATCAGGACTGTTGGTATTATTAAAATTGGTGCTGGCGCCGAAATCAAGAACTCCGCCGCCGCCCTCGACAGGCGCGGATACAATCGGAACCTCTTTTGTCGGAGACGAGCTCAGATTGGCGCTTGAATTAGAACCGTCAACACCCATATTTCCAACCAGAACGGATGAACCAGGTCTGGCTGTCACAAAACCCATCTCGGAAAAACTCTGAATCAGACCCTGTATTACACTTTTTACCTCTGTCTGATTGGACATTGCAAATCCGTACAGGATAACAAAAAGCGCAAACAGAAGAGTGAGAAGATCGGCATACGAAACCATCCATCTTTCATGGTTTTCATGTTCCGGAATTTTAGGTTTCTTTGCCATGAGTTATTCTTTACCCTTTACACCCTCAGGAAGATATGCTCCTATACGGCGTCTAAGCTGCAATTGATTTTCACCGGATGCGATGGAAACAAGACCCTCAATTGTCATAGTATCAAATTTAATCAACTCATGGTTACACGCCTTGTAGCGATTTCCAAGAGGAAGAAAAAGAGTGTTGGCCGACATAACACCATAAATAGTTGCAATAAAAGCAACACCGATGGCAGGACCAAGCAGTTCAGGCTGATCCAGAAGACCCATCGCATGAATAAGACCGAGTACGGCGCCGACAATACCCATACACGGCGCATAACCGCCGGCAGCTTCGAAAACCTTTGCTCTCTGCTCTAACTCATATTCTTTCATCTCAACTTCTTTTTCCAGAAGTTCAACCAGCTGCTCCTTGTCCACACCGTCAACGATCATCTGAATACCGATTTTTGTAAACTCGTCACCTATACCCGGAATCTGATTCTCAAGAGCCAGCAGTCCCTGCTGTCTTGCCGTTTGAGCCATACCTTCAAGAAGCTCAACCTGTGAAAAATAATCAGGCTTGGGAGGGGCGACCATCCACTTGAGTTCCTTAACAGCTCCGACAAGCACCCCTATAGGAAACTGCACAAACATCGCACCCAGGGTGGCACCGCAAATAATGAAAAAGGCTGGAATATCAATAAGAGCAAGAGGATTACCGCCCTCAATAATATTGGCGGTAATAACAGCGACAACAGCAATCAGAAAACCAAGTAAACTCATTTCCTAAACCTATGTATTCATTACTTCACGTCGAATGCAGCCGGCAAATTCACGAATAGGAACAACGTAGTTCACTATACCGGCGTTTACAACAGCCTGCGGCATGCCGTATATAACACACGTCTCCTCATTCTGAGCCCATATGGAGGCGCCGCTGGCCTTCAATTTTCTGCAGCCCTCTTTTCCATCTGCACCCATTCCTGTAAGGATTAATGCAAGAACACTGCCACCATACGACTTATTTATAGATTCAAAGGAAATATCAACGCACGGCTTGTAACACATAGTCGGTTCAGATTCACGAATTCTGATCACCTTCTGAAATCCGCGGTTTTCCACATAAAGCTGCATTCCTCCGGGTGCCAAATAAGCGGTGCCTGGCTTGAGAACATCTCCGTTTTTAGCCTCGCACACGGAGATTTTGCAGATTTTATCAAGTCTGGCTGCGAAAGATGCAGTAAATGTCGACGGCATATGCTGAATGATAACTATCGGCAGAGGAAAATTCTCGGGAAGATTTGTCAGAACCTCCTGTAGCGCCACAGGTCCGCCGGTGGATGAACCGATGGCAAGAAGACTGTACTTCTTTCCGGAGGCTCTATAGGAAACAGCGCTGATCTCGGGAACACTGCACGGCTTTTTGGCCGGCTGGGAAAAGATTCCGGCTGCCGGTACGGTCTGGGAGGAATTATGTCCGAACCTGGATGCCACAGTTCCGCGATCAGGAAGAACAGATGATGTCCTGCCGGTTAAATTTGAATTTCGATCCAGAGGTCTTGATGAAAAGACGGAACCTCCCGGGGAAGAAACGGTGTCGGAGGATTTTCTGAACGAACCTGCCGCATTTCTGGATGACTGCGCAAACGACAGAGCTGTCTTTGCTGTCGCAGAAGAATCAGTACCTGCTGAAGTGGAGGCAGAAAATGAAGAAACCCCGTATCTTGCCCTTGCTATGCGTGAGGCCTGGAATTTCTGTCTTGATATATTTTTTATCTTAGCCCGGATAAGCTCGATTGCTTCATCACGGTTGCGGGCGATATCATCAAAATTTTTTGTAATGAAGTCGAGAGCACCGGCATCTAAAGCATTAAAAGTGGCAGTCGCCCCCTCCTCAGTAAGAGAAGAGAACATAATAATTGGCGTCGGATTAGTGGACATAATGCTCTTAACGGCATCGATGCCGTTCATAATCGGCATTTCCACATCCATGGTTACGACATCAGGCTTGAGTTCCGATACCTTATCAACAGCCTCCTTTCCGTTAGTTGCAAAACCGGCAACCTCCATCGTGGAGTCTTTTGAAACTATTTCACTGATTCGTCTACGAAAAAAACTTGAATCATCGACAATCAGAACACGTATCGGCATACCCTAAAAACTCCAATAGTTAAATTCTGCCAGGTTCACCGGACAGTCCTGGCATATTCTTGTACTGACGATGAGCATACTGTTTAAGCAGATTAGGAACATCAATGATAAGGGCTATTCCGCCATCGGATGTAATTGTAGCACCTGCCATGCCAGGTGTACCCTTCAGAAGATTATCAAGAGGTTTGATGACAACCTCCTCCTGACCTATAAGACCATCCACTACAAAACCGACCTGCTGATGACCAACCTGAACAATAACAACGTGTCCTTTTCTTGGATGAACAATCTTCGACTTGTCACGAATAAGCCAGTCCTGAAGATAGAAGAGCGCTATGGCCTTTTCACGGATTACAATTGTCGCCTGTCCGTCGACTATATTGATCTGACTCAGATCAGACTGGAATATTTCATTAACCGATGTCAGAGGAAGAGCAAAGGACTGGCCGCCGACCGATACCATGAGCGTAGGCAGAATCGCAAGGGTCAGAGGCACCTTGATTTCCATGGTGGTACCCACACCAAGCTTGGATGAAATATTAAGAGATCCGTTAAGCTTGGCGATAGAGGTCTTCACAACATCCATGCCGACACCGCGGCCAGAAATGTCTGTGATGACAGTATTGGTTGAAAATCCCGGGAGGCATACCAGCTGATACGCTTCGGAATCGCTCATCTTTGACGCGGCTTCAGGAGTAATAAGTCCCTTCTTAATGGCGACCTGCTTGAGCTTTTCAGCATCCATACCCGCACCGTCGTCAATTATACGAAGCAGAATATGATCACCTTCCTGGGAAGCCTCAAGTCTTATCTGTCCCTTGGCAGGCTTTCCGGCTCTAATACGATCCTCCGGAAGTTCTATACCGTGATCGCATGAGTTTCTGACAAGATGCACCATAGGATCTGCAAGCGCATCAACCAGATTCTTATCAAGATCGGTTTCCTCACCGACCATCACCAGCTCAATCTCCTTGTTGAGATTTCTCGCCAGATCACGAACAACGCGAGGGAACCGGCCGAAAACTTTCTTTACCTGCTGCATGCGTGTCTTCATTACGGCACCCTGCAGATCCGCCGTTACAACGTCAAGATTGGACACGGCTTTTGACAGATCATCGTCATTGCTGCTCGCTCCTATGCTGATAAGACGGTTGCGAACAAGAACAAGTTCACCCACCATATTCATGATATTATCAAGAATCTTGGTATCAACTCGAACAGTTGTATCAGCTGCAGGTGATACAGCCGGCTTCGACGGAGCCTTGGAAGTCGATGCAGCCGGCTTGGCCGGTGCGGCAGATGCAGGAGACTCAACCTTCGGAACCGGCTTCTTTATAGCCTCATCCTCCGGAGTTCCAGGCGCATGACCCTTTCCATGAAGCTGATCAAGAAGAGCTTCAAATTCATCTTCGGTGATATTCTCATCCGGATCAATCGGCGCAGCAGCCACAGATGATACCGGGGATGCCGCAGGCTTCTCTTCCGGCGCTGCCTCAGCAACTTCCGAAGTAGCCTCCACCTTCTGCTCAGGCTGTTCAGAACCTGCGACCCCGTCAAGCATTCTTTCAAACTCGTCGTCAGTCGGATCACCCGCCGGCTTAAGACTGATATCCTCATCCGTTCCGGGAGCGTGACCTTTTCCATGAAGCTGATCAAGAAGAGCTTCAAACTCATCTTCAGTAATATCCTCGTCAGGATCAACCGGTGCCATTGCTATGGGAGCAGGTTTTGAAACTGGTTTCGGAGCCGGAGCCGGCGCAGGCTTAGGAGCGGGGGCAGGAGCCGCCTTTGGAGGAGGATTTCCGGATGCAAAACTTTTAAGAGCGTTAACAAGTTCCTGAGGAGGCGGATCGAAATCCTCCTTGTTCTGAACATGAGAGAACATTTCTGATATGACATCGTGGGATTTAAGCACCACATCCATCAATTCAGGCGAAACAGAAATCTTTCCGTTTCTGAGCGAATCGAAAACATTTTCCGCAGCATGACAGATAGCAACCAGATTAGCCAGATTTATAAAACCTGCTCCGCCCTTTACTGTATGGAATCCGCGGAAAATAGCATTGAGAAGATCATGATCCTCCGGTGTTTTTTCGAGCTGCACCAACTGCTCTGACAGAGTTTCTATAATTTCACCGGCTTCAACAATGAAATCCTGTAATATTTCCTCATCAACACCTTCGTAAGCCATCTTATGCTCCAATTACGCTCAAAAGACACCTTTCCCAATCAAGAGAAAAGTCTGAAAAATCCAAGATAAGGCATAAAGGCCCTATTCCAAGCGTGCAAATATCTTGTCCAGTTTCTCGCTCAGCGTTGCCGCTGTGAAAGGTTTGACTATATATCCGTTTACACCGGCCTGAGCTGCTTCAATTATCTGCTGTTTCTTAGCTTCAGCTGTTACCATCAATACCGGGATACTCTTCAGCTTCTCATCGGCGCGAATCGCTTTGAGAAGATCAATACCCTGCATACCAGGCATGTTCCAGTCTGTTACTACAAACTGAAAATCACCACTCTTAAGCATAGGAAGAGCCGTATTACCGTCATCAGCTTCCTGAGTGTTGGTATATCCGAGATCACGTAGCAGATTTTTTATAATTCTGCGCATTGTTGAGAAATCATCTACGATGAGAATCTTGATATTCTTATCCAATTAAGTTACTCCTAAACTGTAATTCTGATGAACTCATGCGTACCATATCTGATTCAGCGTACACAGGGCTCTGTTTGCAAATTAAACATCAGCGGATTATATCACCTTTACCGTATTTATCTAACAGCAAGGGCGCCACAACCGCCACTGCACAAAAGAGCTGAATTCATATAAGCACACCGAACCTTAGTGAATGATAATAAAATGTTATAGCAAATTCTTTGTTGTTTGGCACATTTTGTTATAAATCAGTCTTGAAATGTAAACATTTCCTTAAAAATGCACAGTTTGCGCACGGCAGCACAGACAAAAAAGGCATCTGCCTTTTAAACAGATGCCTGCAAATATCCTGATAATATATCAGCAATTCAAAAAGTGAACTGCTACAGACTTACTGCAACCTTGGTTGCCACAGCAATCTGGTAGATGATCTGCATGATATCCTTTGCAAACTGCATGGTCTTAGAATCAACCTTCGGCATAACAATAATGCGGCACCCCGGCTGGATACTGAGATTCTCAACATTGCCCACCTGACCGTTGGCCAAAACGACAAGAACATTATCCTCGTCTGCACGGAGAGAATATCCGCCGGTCTCTGATATATAATCCTTGAGAGTATAGTTCGGATCATACACCACAGCCTTAGGCATCATGACCTCACCTCCGATCTGGATAACATTGGACTTCTGAGGAATTATTATTTCATCCCCGTCCTCAAGAACAAGATCCTTGACCGTACCGCGGGAGGAAACAACAACAATACCGTCAGGCTCCACCGACTGCGCGCGCTTGACAAAATTCTGAATAAGTTCAGCTTCCTTTACACGGATTGATGCCTCGTCAACCGAGCTTGACTCTGCTGTCAGAGAGCTCTGCTCAAGTCTTCTCAGAGCATCGGCGATAACAATCCGCTGCTGTTCGGCAACACTCTTTCTTCTTATGTACACAGACTTTACATCAGCCACGGAATCATCAACCCTGACATTTCTGAGAACATCAGCCAGTTTGGTTCCGTTACTCACAATAAAGCGCGACTTTCCCTTAATCGGACCGATTACACTGGCAAGAATACTTCCCTTCTGACTGTCCGATATAAACATTATTCTGTCGTCAGGATTAAGTCTGTATCCTGAGAATTCCTGAATGGATAGATACTTGTTGAACGGAACGTTTGCCACTGTACCGGTAACCTGGACATGAGAAACATTAGCCCCAACACCTGTAAGATTAAGCAGATCCCGTCCGGTGTGCGAAGCCTCGGTAAACTCGTAGGTGGCCGGCTTCTTTATCAGACCGTATGCACTTACAGCAAGAAACTTCTGGGAAACGACTATTACATCATTCTCTTTTAAATCAAAAATAGGAATTTCGCCGTTTACCAGAAACTTGTACAGATCTATCGTTTTGATAATCTGACCGTTACGCTTGACAGTAATTGTACGGTAGCTTCCAAGCATCGGATCTATTCCGCCTGCTCTGTCAAGATAGGAGAGAACGTTGTCGTTCTGACTTCCCGCATATCTTCCCGGATTCTTTACCTTGCCGGTGACAAAAACAGCTATAGGCTGTGAACTCTGAAGATTTACGTAAAGTTCAACATTGCTGGTAAAAACCTTGGATACAGCCGATTTAATAGTTCCGACAAGTGCAGATGCAGAAGTTCCAAGAACCTTTACAGGACCTATTTCCGGTATGAACACATTACCCTGCAGATCAACAGTCAGAACATCCTCATAGGTCTTTGCACCCCACATGCGCACAACAATACGGTCACCCGGATTTACCCGGTAATCCGGATTTACATCTGTCTGAAAGGTTCCGGCAAAATTACCCTTAAACAGTTCAGAACCGAAAGGCTCGAGTTTGTTAAACTCAACATACTGATAGGCGCCCTGGGCCCACGCCGGTTTTGCGGAGCCGTTGGGATTAAACGGATCATAGCCTGCATCTGCAAACACCTGCTGACCTGACTGTGCGTCACCGGAGCTGCCGATGACTCCGCCGTTACCGATAGTATACGTGGTCTGCTGAACATCAAGCTCCTTTTTGCTCTCCGCCTGGGCACTGCTGAAAAAAAGACCAGTTCCCAGCATAAGAAACAATGGAAAAATAAACTTTGAATATTTGTAAAAAGTTAAGTTTTTCATAATTTTCACTAAATTTGCGCCATCACTGCAGAACACTGCGCCTCGAATCAAATATATAACTTATCCGGTGTGCGAAACTGTCTGCTCAACTCACAGAATATTTATACGGGACCATCCATCCGATGCACTTTTGCAGAATATCCTCTGCATATCAGAAGTATCTGTAAAGGACTTACACTCCTGACCCAGACCGTTGGTATATGATTCAATAAATGTACACCCTATTCCTGCAATGCATTCCCTGTCGTCACCGCTCAGCAGTGAAAACACGTCCCCAGAAACCTTCTCCGGATTTTCCGACTGAACACCGTTATTGTTATTTACGGAAGTCGCCGTGCACCCAGATAAAAAAGCCATGACAAGCACAACTATGCAAGATTTTTTTTTCATGAAGTAAAATCTCAAAAAAAAATTCTCATTTGAGAAATTCTATATAAAACGAAATTGACACTCCACGCGGCTAAAGCCGCGGGATTCCTGCTTCACAGACCACTGACAGCCAGCTGCGCTCTAAACGATCTCCGGGAGAATTGATTGCTCCGGTTTTCAGTGCAGGTCTATATTTCCGTACGCCATACGGTATTTATCAGTTCAGACTACTGATGAGCATATACTATCATATTTTGGATGTTAGTCCATACTTTATCTATACGCACAAAAAAGCCGGCTTCACATTTTAAACCGTTTTATGAATACATTCGTGGTTCTTGCAAACAGCGCTGAAACCTATCTGAGGTCAGTACACACTGTTAAAAAAATACGGCAGCAGACATCGTCGTAATCATGATGCTTCAAAACAAAAACCGGCACTCCCTACCCGAAAGGACGCCGGTTTATATAACAGGAATGCACATACCGTGCATCCGTCCTCAGTAAATCTACTTGTTGAGGATATTAAGCATTCTGCGCAGAGGCTCTGCAGCACCCCACAGGAGTTGATCACCGACGCTGAAGGCATTTAAATACAGAGGTCCCATATTTGTCTTGCGGATTCTTCCGACAGGTACGGAAAGAGTACCGGTTACCTTTGCAGGTGTCAGTTCGGCAATTGTGGCAGGTTTTTCGTTAGGTATAACCTTAACCCACTGATTATGAGAAGCAATAATGTTTTCAATCGATTCAACGGAAACATCCTTCTTAAGTTTTATAAAGAAGGACTGACTGTGACAGCGCAGAGAACTGATGCGGACACAGTTGCCGTCCACCGGAATTGTTCCCTGAGCAAGACCCAAAATCTTGTTGGCTTCAGCCATTCCCTTCCATTCCTCGCGGCTCTGACCGTTCGGCATGGCAACGTCAATCCAAGGAAGCAGACTTCCTGCAAGAGGTGCCCCGAACTGCTCGGTAGGATTCTCCTCGGAACGCATTGCCTTGCGGACAGCCAGTTCGATGTCCAGAATTGATGAGTTAGGATCCTTGAGAGCATCGGAAACACAGTTGTGAAGAAATCCCATCTGAAGCAGAAGTTCACGCATATTGCGGGCACCTGCACCTGAAGCAGCCTGATATGTGGAAGACTGAATCCACTCTACCAGATCCTCCTTAAAGAGACCGCCAAGGCCCATAAGCATAAGACTTACGGTACAGTTACCGCCGACGTAGGTTTTAATTCCCCTGTTGAGAGCATCCTCAATGACATTTCCGTTTACAGGATCAAGAATGATAATGCTGTCATCCTTCATACGCAGAGTTGAAGCAGCATCAATCCAGTATCCGTTCCATTTCATTTCATCACGAAGTTTGGAATAAACCTTGTTGGTATAATCACCACCCTGACAGGAGATGATGATGTCCATAGAAGCAAGCGCACTGAAATCATAGGCATCAAGCAAAGTGCCGCAGTCACGACCTGCATAGTCAGGGGCCTTCTCACCAGCCTGGGAAGTGGTGAAAAACACCGGATCGATACCGGCAAAATCATTCTCTTCAACCATGCGGTTCATCAGCACTGAGCCGACCATACCGCGCCAGCCAACTAATCCAACTTTCTTCATTATGAATTCCTAATTATTCTAATATTGCAAAACAAAATTCTATTATTAACAATCTTTACCGCAGAAATATACATTTCTAAATCAGCATACATTGTGCTGTTTACTCTGATTAAACGTGGTATCATGCCATGAACCCGGTTTCGGCATGCCAGCGGAATTTGTGGAAGTATAAATGAAAAAGAAATTTTTTTCAATTATATGAGACAGATCAAATTTTAATAAATAACATTTTTATTCATATAACTTAAAAAAATTAATGTTTTGTGCAGTTTTGTGTAAATTTATTCAGTAAAACCGCAAATTAATTCTTCAGAACAAATTTCTGATTTTTTTGATTTAAGAATCATAATTCACAGATAATTTCTCCGTCATGGCAGCAGGTACTGTCTGCTGTGTCCCGGATCGGGCCGGTATCCTCTTCAATTCAAATCGGAAAAAGAGTTTTGTAATACAAATTGTTTTATAATTGAGTACGATCGGCGTCAGTTTCGGCGCCGTCATGAAAACAAAAAGAAGAACTGAGTCGGACAGCCCGGTCTGCATAACAATAGACAGTACGCAACGGAATCTGCATTAAGATAACGCCGACATCAAAACAGATGAAACAGTAAATGCATATATAACAGGGTATGCGGCACATACTGATAACAAGGTTCTGAAACTGATGCAGACTGAAAACAAACAAAAAATGAACTGTTAGGAGCACAGAAAAAATGAATGATTTTAATGCAGCCAACCAGTACAGGAAATTTCTGGAAAGCAGAGGACTCAAACTGGAGTTGTACACCAACAGACATATGTCTGAACCTGTTTACAGGACTTTCGCATCAGTAAATCTCAGCAATGCCATAAAAATCTATGCTGCCGGACTGTCTGAAGAAGAGGCGGAATACAGAGCAATACTCAAACTTGCAGCAGATCTGGAATTCAACAAGTCCCTGAGCAGCTACTACATGGATAGTCAGGGATGCAGTCAGCCGCTTGCTCCGTTTGAAAAATTAATAGACATGGAAAACTGCGGTGAACTATTCAGCAATGAACTGAATTCAATCTACGATCTTGAAAGCTGGTCACCGGAAGCCTTTACCGAACCTATGACATGCGACAGCAGCGGTATAAGAGCTGAAATATTTACAAACGACTCAAACGGAGAAAAGACAGCTGTTTCATTCGGATGGCTGAAAACAGTTTTCGGATTCGACTGCATCGGTGTTGCCGATTCTCAAAGCAAGGCGACGGAAAAGGCATATTTCAGTGAATGCGAAAGATATATAACAAATCAACTTCTTGTTTCCCCGATCCCGCTTCTGAAGGTTCCCGACGAATACCTACCCGATGACTACTTCATACTGTCAGACTGGTGCAGCAGACAGGAATTTAAACTGTCAGTATATGACGCATCCCTGAACGGAAAATATCCTTCCGCTGTCGCTGCCGTCCTTTTCCGCCAGATTGACCAGAAGGCAAGATTCTGTGTCTGCATGGGCAAAACAACAAAAGAATCAGTCAGAAATGCTGTGCTTGAAGTGTTTGATGCCCCGATAGCATGTGACACGGCATTCCATGAAATTACCTTTGACTTCAGCTGCGCTCTTACCGCTTCAAACATCAATAAAATCGCCCTTAATATCAGCGGTTATCTGCCGGCAGATCTGTTCTCCGTCAGCAAAGACAATGCAGCCGATGCATACTACGATTCTCATCCTGACAGAAGCGTTATCAATACCGACAGAGAGATTACAATGGAGAACATTTTGGATCAGATTAATGAGGACTGCGATATCCAGTCTGGCGGATACACGCTTGAATTTGACAGAGAGGGACTGTTCTTCTGTTGGAAAATCCGCCCGGGCTACAGCGAGATCTCCGATGCAACAATGTTTGATGCCGCCTGTCAGAATATCGGAAACATATACAGAGAGTTTATTCTGAACATGAATAAGAGACTCGATGACTACGGTGAATTTTTCTCATCACTGAAGGAGAACGAAATTCCTCTTGATACCGGAATTACAAAAATGCTTGGCATCCTGACAAACAAAACAAACAACTGGAATTCCTTAACTCTGGCCGAACTGCTCGCTCTGATTGAAATGAAAACAGGAAATTTCGAGGCAGCGCTTAATCATATCGAAATCTATCTTGAGGATATCAGTTTTGAAGCTCCTGATTTTGTGGAAAAAAGAAAAAGGAACTTCTACCGCTGCTGCAGAGATATTCTCCGTGTGAGACTTGATAATGAAGACGAATATGATTTCAGACCGATGCTGATCAGTCTGTACGGAAAATTCGCATTTGAAATGTCTGAGTCCACCTGCAACGGTTCGTCAATGTTCAACTACAATTTCAACGGAGAATATCTGAATCAGATCCCTGAGCACATGGATGTGATCAAAAATTACACGGATATCAGAAAGGCACTGTGCGGCTGATATATAAAAGGCCCCTGCACAGCTGATTATTTCCGGATCCGGTTTCACGGTCTGATATTCAGGCAGGTCGCCTGTCTGCCGGTTTAATTTATGCCGGGTCATAAAGTCTGACCCGGAAATTTCAGTCCGGACCTCCCGTTCTTCACCGGATGAAACCTGCGGACGACTGCAAATCAAGGATATATTTTTGATTTCTGAATCAAAGATATATTTTTTTTACATTTTTTGCAAAAAACACTATATTTAGTAGTTCAAAAAGATGTAAAATACAAACAGTTCATAAGAGTGCATTAAACGGATTACAGAATTATCCATTTTGAATGCCCAGCAGCGATAATGCACAATGCAGTCCCCGTCATCCGTTTTCGGTGTCTGTATCAATGAGTAAAAAAAATGTTCTTTTCATCACAGATTTAAGTGAAAAAACTGTCTGCAGGGTTTATAATACCCCAAGTTTTTAACCGCAGCTTCTGACACACAAAAGACAGCAGCTGTGATAATTGTGCCCCAGTCATCAAGTAAATGTAACTGTGGTTTTTTTATACTTAATGCCCAAAAGGTGAAAGAGGTAGAAAATGGCAGAACTTAACGAGAAGTTCCAAAACGCATGGAAAGGTTTCAAAGCAGGAGCCTGGCAGGAAGAAGTCAACACCCGTGACTTTATTCAGAACAACTATACTCCGTATGAGGGAGATGCTTCCTTCCTTACCGGTCCGACAGACGCAACAAAGGAACTTTGGAGCAAGGTTAGAGAAGGCATCATTCAGGAAAACAAGACTCATGCACCTGTTGACTTCGATACAAGCAATCCTTCCACCATCACTTCTCACGGTCCGGGATACATCAACAAGGATCTGGAAAAGATCGTAGGTCTGCAGACTGACGCTCCTCTCAAGCGTGCAATTCATCCTTTCGGCGGTATCAGAATGGTTGAATCCTCATGCAAGGAATACGGCAGAGAGCTTGATCCTGAGGTTGTAAAGATTTTCACCAAGTACCGCAAGACTCACAACCAGGGTGTGTTTGATGTATACACATCAAATATCCGCAACTGCCGCAAGGCCGGAATCCTGACAGGTCTTCCTGATGCATACGGTCGCGGACGCATCATCGGTGACTACCGCCGTATTGCCCTTTACGGTATTGATTATCTGATGAAGGATCGTCAGAAGGGTTTTGATTCCCTCCAGGACAATCTTGAGAAGGGAATTGATCTTGAGGAGACAATCCGTCACCGCGAGGAAATTTCTGAACAGTACCGCGCGCTGAACGATCTCAAGGAAATGGCTGCAAGCTACGGCTGCGATATTTCAGGCCCTGCCACAAACGCCAGAGAGGCTATCCAGGCAACCTACTTCGGTTATCTTGCCGCAGTAAAATCACAGAACGGTGCAGCCATGAGTTTCGGCAGAACTGCAACCTTCCTTGATATCTACATTACAAGAGATCTTGAAAACGGTGTCATAACCGAGCAGGAGGCTCAGGAGCTTGTAGATCACCTCATCATGAAACTGCGTATGGTCCGTTTCCTGCGCACCCACGTTTACGATGAATTATTCTCCGGCGATCCAATCTGGGCAACTGAATCACTGGGCGGTATGGGTCTTGACGGCCGTACTCTCGTTACTAAGAACTGCTTCCGCTACCTGCAGACTCTGTACAACATGGGTACCTCTCCGGAACCTAACATGACAATTCTCTGGTCAGAAAAGCTCCCTCTGGCATGGAAGCAGTTCGTGACCAAGGTTTCCATCGAAACATCAGCCATTCAGTACGAAAATGATGATCTGATGCGCAATGACTTCAACAGCGATGACTATGCTATCGCATGCTGCGTATCACCTATGATTGTTGGTAAGACACAGCAGTTCTTCGGTGCCCGTGCAAATCTGGCCAAGACTCTGCTCTATGCAATCAACGGCGGTATTGATGAGAAGCTGTATGCCGGCAAGGACGGCGTTGAGCGTCATATTCAGGTTGGCCCGAAGATGGATCCTATCAAGTCTGAATATCTGGACTTCGACGAGGTTATGACCCGCATGGACAGCTTCATGGACTGGCTGGCAACTCAGTACGTTACCGCTCTGAACATTATTCACTACATGCACGACAAGTACTCATACGAGGCTGTCCAGATGGCTCTGTACGATATCAATATCAAGAGAACCCTCGGATGCGGTGTTGCAGGTCTGTCTGTTGCTGCAGACTCTCTGTCAGCTATCAAGTACGCCAAGGTTAAACCAATCCGTGATGAATTCGGCGTTGCTGTAGACTTTGAAATCGAAGGCGATTTCCCTAAATTCGGTAACAACGACGAGCGCGTAGACAGCATTGCCTGCGATCTGGTAACCCGCTTCATGAAGAAGGTTAAGAGCCACAAGACTTATCGTGATGCTATCCCGACACAGTCAATCCTTACCATTACATCCAACGTTGTATACGGTAAGAAGACCGGCAACACTCCGGACGGCCGTCGCGGCGGTACTCCTTTCGGACCTGGTGCAAATCCGGTTCACGGAAGAGATGTCAACGGTGCTGTAGCTTCTCTTACTTCTGTAGGCAAACTTCCGTTTGCATATGCGAAGGACGGTATTTCCTATACCTTCACTATCGTACCTGATGCACTCGGCAAGGATGGTTCATCCCAGTCAAAGAATCTTATCGGACTTCTTGACGGATATTTCCATCATGAGGAAGAGACAAAGAACACTCCTGACTATATCGAAGGCGGTCAGCATCTGAATGTTAACGTTTTGAACCGTGAAACTCTTCTTGATGCAATGGAAAATCCGGACAAGTATCCTTCACTGACTATCCGTGTTTCAGGATATGCTGTAAGATTCAACTCCCTGACCAAGGAACAGCAGCAGGATGTTATATCACGTACATTCACCAGCAAACTGTAACATCAATCTGAAACATATGTTTTAATCATAAAAGGGTCTGTTTCAACAGACCCTTTTTTCGTCTTTGACTTTCCTGATAAAATTCTTAACTTTCTCTTCCCCCGGGAAAATTATCACTGCATCTAAAAACAGATTCAAAGACATGCGTCTGCAGTCAAATCAGTTATAATACGAAAAAATACAACTGAATAATTGCCCTATTTCCAACACACAGAGAGTTTGCACATGAAAAGCAGAGACACAGCCAGAATTCAATCCATAGAAACATGCGGTGCTGTTGACGGTCCGGGGATCAGATATGTTGCGTTTCTGCAGGGATGCCAGTTCAAATGCCGCTACTGCCACAACCGTGATACATGGAGCATGGCCGGAGGAAAGGAAAAGGACATTACCGAAATGCTGAGAGAAATACAAAGCTATATCTATTTCTACAGACCAAACCGCGGCGGTGTTACAGTATCCGGCGGCGAGGCGACTCTCCAGATGCCTTTTGTAATCAATCTTTTTCAGCAGGTTAAGAATCTTAACCTTACTACATGCCTCGATACCAACGGATGCATTTTAAGGTACGACAACGAACTTGAGCAACTGCTTAACTGCACTGATCTGGTACTGCTTGATATCAAGCATATGGATGAAACCCAGCACAAAAAGCTTACAGGAATGACCAACTCATACACGCTCAACTTTGCACGATACCTTAATGATAAAAGAATCCCCATGTGGATCCGCTACGTAGTTGTTCCAGGCTGGACTGATCAGGAAAGCAACATTCATGCTCTTGGAAAATTCATAAGCACAGAAATCAGGGAAAGTGTGGAATATGTAGATATACTTCCGTATCATGAACTCGGTAAATACAAGTGGGCACAGTACGGAGAAACATATGAACTTGAAAATGTAACTCCTCCGTCTGCAGAAGAAATCAAACGAATAAAAAAAATACTCTCCGACGAGTATCACCTGAACATCAGATAAACGCTGCAGATTTATCCGGCACATGAAGATTTAAAAAGAACTGTCAAAAAATAAAATTCCGGCAGTTCCCTCAGTCACAGCAGATCAAGAAAATCACGTCTGTCATTCTTCAGTGCGATTTTCATTTCCTCGGCAAGATCAATTCTTGCAGGGTCCACGACACCTGATCTGCTGTTCTCCTCACAGAGAATGCGGTAAAGTCTGAGCTGACTTTCATTAAGACGCGTCAGAGCCTTAACACCCATCATAATGTAGCACATCAGAAGAGTCATAATAAGAGACACAGCGGCAATGATATAAACAGCCGTCAGAGTTCCGCCTCTGTACAGATAGGCAATAATCACAAAAAGAGCAAGAAGAGGAGGCAATGCATACTTCGCATAATCAAGATACAGCTGTAGTCTGGATTCCGTGTACAGATGCAGAAGAATTTTCTCCCTCGGAAGAATATCTGCGTAGCGGATCCCGGCTGCGATAACCCTGAACATTCATCAACTCCCATGCCGTGATAATAAGAAACCAAAACGATTTTACAAAATGATCACCCAGGCAAAATCTGATAAAATAAACAGATAACAGGTAATTTGGTTTAAAGAATAATAAGAGGATATAAGTGACTATGAATTCTGTCAAGACTGATGCTCCATCCGCTTTCTGCGAATACCTTACTCAAAAAGCCCATGAAGCAGGCAAGAGAATCGTACTGCCTGAAGGCAACGAACCAAGAACAGTAAAGGCTGCCGCCATCTGTGCTGAAAAGGGTATTGCAACACCTGTGCTGCTGGGCAGCAGGGAGGAGATTCTTAAGGTTGCTGCTGATCAGAATGTAACTCTTGGTGACAATGTGGAAATTATAGATCCTGAAAACAGCCGCGAGAAATACGTACCTCGCCTGGTTGAGCTTCGCAAGAGCAAGGGTCTTACTGAAGATGATGCAAGAAAGCTGCTTGCAGACAATGTCTATCTTGGTACCATGATGATCGAATCAGGCGAAGTTGACGGTCTGGTATCAGGTGCGGTTCATACCACTGCCAATACCATCAGACCTGCCCTGCAGATCATAAAAACAGCTCCCGGCAATTCTATTGTTTCATCAGTGTTCTTTATGCTTCTGCCTGATCAGGTTCTGGTATACGGCGACTGTGCAATCAATCCAAATCCGGATGCAGCGCAGCTTGCTGAAATTGCTGTTCAGTCTGCAAAATCAGCCAAGGCCTTCGGTATTGATCCTAAAGTTGCAATGATTTCCTACTCAACCGGAACATCCGGCAAAGGTCCGGATGTTGATCTCGTGGCAGAGGCAACCAGAATAGCCAATGAAAAGGCTCCTGAGTTCCTGATCGACGGTCCTCTGCAGTACGATGCGGCCGTAGCTCCTGATGTTGCGGCTCAGAAGGCTCCTGATTCAAAGGTTGCAGGCCAGGCAAATGTTTTCATATTCCCTGATTTAAGCTGCGGCAACTGCACCTACAAGGCTGTTCAGCGTTCAGCTCATGTAATCTCAGTCGGTCCTATGCTTCAGGGTCTCAGAAAGCCTGTAAACGATCTTTCCCGCGGTGCTCTGGTTGAAGACATCGTATACACCATTGCTCTTACAGCAATTCAGGCTACACAGATGTAACATCTTCGATATATGCTGATAATAATTCAGCTATGTAACAACTACGCAAAAGGCTGCAGCTGCAGCCTTTTTTATGCACCGGAAATCAGACTGCGCGTCAGCGGTTCACACAAAAAAAGACAGGCAATTTTTTCAAATCACCTGTCACTTATCTCAGACCGGCCGTTAAATCTATGCCGTCCTGATTACCTAGTCCACGGCCTTCGGTGTGAAATGGCGGACGTCAAATCCTCCGCTGGCGACATCCTTGCGATAGGCATCAACCTTGGCATAGAGTTCATTCTTATTCTGAGCAAAATCCGTTTCAAAGACATGCTTCATAGGAACCTCGCAGGAGCCTTCATCCGTAGTTCCGTCTGAAAAATACCAGACACAGGAAAAATCCTCCAGCGCCGAATCTTCACTGTAATTCCAGATTTTTTCAAGAGAGTAGGTTTTGGTAACCTTCATCGTCTGAAACAGCTTCAGCTTATAGTTTAAATCAGGTGCACCCTTTGATTTTACAGTAACCTCCTGCTCCGGATTAATAGAAATGGATGAGGCTTCATTAAAGAACGGTTCACCGTTTACATAAATACTCGGATCAATAGCATTGATTTCAAAGCGCGGTTTAATGCGCATATCTTTAGGCAGGAAATCAAATTTTGCTATACGGCATATGATTTCATGATATTTGGCATTGATACGGCATGAGGAATTATCAATCTTTTCATTCCATTTCTTCGGCAGGGACGCCTGAATTATGCCGTTGACATCATAAACAACCACACGATCCTCAGGCACAAAATTCACACCGTTTCTGTGATAGTCATTGCCGTAGCACTGAACCTCATAGTCAGGTCTGATTACGCATACCTGACTGTTTCCCTGGGAAACATCTATGGCTTCAGATCCGTTTTTTAAACCTTCATAATAAAAAGGAATTCCGCCACACTGAACACGGTTCAATCCGTCTCCGCCCCGGTAGATTACGCAATTGCTCTGAGATCCTACTGAAAGCTTTCTTACATTCTCAAGACCGACTGCTTCGGAATTTGAATAATCAAAATTCATACGCGGTCCGAAGCACTCGGTTTTTTTCTCATCTCCGGTAATCGCGCAAATGGCATCATTTCCGGCGGCAAAATCAGAAACCTTGTTTAAATTCTCAATATCCTTCATTGTATCTCTCATGGCGCGGAAAAGAGAATTATCAAGATTCAGACCCAGAAGATGAAGCTTGCCCTTGTAATCCATGGCAACAGTATAAAACTCCTCAGTCTGGATCTTTTTGATATCTGAAAGATGGGTAACATTTGTCTCATCCGGATTCGTGTATGCGATATAAGCCTGATCCTCGTCTTCAGCATTTATGCACATGGCCTTTCCGCTGAGATCAACATAGCATATGGAATTTATACTTATGGAGGCTGAGCGTACAAGTGATTCTATAGGCTTAAAGCGTTTTGCATCCGCGCCATAACAACGGAAGACATGTTCAGGATCGATACTGCAGGTAACATCCTGGCTGCGGGAAAGGAAAATATCATCAGCCGGAGTGCCCACAACCGAGTTTGAACCGTCTGTATTGGCAAATCCTCTTGTTTTACCCCAGCATGTGACGGTATTGTTAAGACGTATAGCACATGCATGCTCATATCCAACAACCACCTTTTTTGCTCTCAGAGGTCCTGCGAAATCGATAATTTTGCTTACGCAGCTCTTGTCGCCTGTATTGCATGCCTGAACATACATTACCGTGGCGCAAGGTGATTTGTTGTTAAGCTTGTCGCATGAATACTTAAACATTCCGGATTTGTTGTCACGATTCAGCGTGGTGCACTTTTCCCCTATGCAGATCTGATATACATACTGAGGTCCGAAAGTATCCTGAACATACACATCAAGAAACAGATCACCGTCGGTAACAAGCATTTTAAGCTCCGGATCTGTTTTTTTATTACGGGCGACTATCTTCTCATCAGTCTTTACATTAGGAACAACCACTCCGCCACTCTGTCCGTTTACCGGTTTTTTCTCTGCAACAGGAGCCTGGGCGGATGCAGCCGGCTTGGCCGGTTCTTCCTCATCATCACATCCGCACAGGATCACACCGGAAAACATCATTACTGCAGTCATTATGCCTTTAAGCATATTCCCGCCAAATAGATTGCTTTTCATTGAAACATCCTTCAATCAAATTCTTTTGACATCCTCCTCTGCCTGAAGGCAGGGGATTCCTACCAGTTCCCGCAGCAAGCTGCAGGCTACTCTCGGTGGGTTCCTGCTGCGGACCGACAATACGGTTCACTTCACAGACTCTAAGGCTATGCTCTAGCCTGATTTGCCGTCATTGAGAAAGCCGAAGTCATCTCTGTTAGCAAGAAAGATTATACCTAATTTTTATGCCCTGCATCCACGACCTAAAAGGAACGCGGTTTTACTGCACGATCAGATAAATCAATCTCTAAAACTGCCGGTATTATACAACAAGAGTCAGATCAAAAATTTTAAGTAAGTTATGAAACATGATAAATTATCCGAATTACCGGTATAAAAGGATCCGCGGCCCCCGCAATCAGATAAGGTAAAAAACTTAAGCTGCACACAAAAAGCACTCTGATTTTCATTACCGGCTGTCATGAATTACAGGAGAAGGCACTTTTCTGCAATGTTTCCCGGCATTCGAGGCGATGCATAAATCCTGTAAGCGACACTAAACATAAACGACAAACAGCCAATGCTGTCACGGAGTGTCGGCGATATGTTATCATTATCTCTGACGGATGATCAGATCAGCGAAACAGACCTCGCTGTATCATGACAGTCACACGTATCAATTTTTTAAACCAGCGGGGAACCTGGGTATGAACATTCTCATTGCAGGTGCAACAGGACTTATCGGTCGTAAACTGATGCCGGTTCTTATAAATGACAATCACAGGCTCATCATTCTCACAAGAAACAGAGAAAAAGCAAGAGAACAGCTCAGCGAGATAAAGGATAAAATTCATATTACAGACTACCAGACCGGATGGGAAGAAAATATTGATGCTGTAATCAATCTTGCAGGTTCGCCGGTAACAAGAACCTGGACCCCCAAGCAGCGCAGAAGAATTTTAAACAGCCGTCTTTTAAGCACAGATTATATCTATATAAGGTGTCTGCAGAACAGGATAATGCCCAAGCTCTGGCTTACCATATCAGCCACAGGCTACTATAACGATCAAAGCGGTGCCGTGATGGATGAGAATCATATCTGCAGCGACGGAGGATTTTTGTATCAAACCTGCGAGAAAATCGAAAAAAATGCGCAGAAAATTTCAAATATCGTATCCCGGCACTGCATTCTCAGAATAGGTCTTGTCATGGACAGAAACTACGGTTTTCTGGGTAAACTGCTTAAACTGTACAAACGCCACCTGGGAGGGCATATAGCGGGCGGCAATCAGTACCTGCCGTGGATCCATATCGAAGACGTGGCAAACGCAATGAAATTCATAATTGATCATGAAGAATGCACCGGAGTTATAAACGTCACATCACCGAATCCGTGCACACAGGCAGAATTTTCCGACATTCTGGAAAAGCTTGTGGGCAGAAAAAACCCTCTGTGGTATCCCGCATTCGTAGTGAGACTTCTTCTGCGCAATCAAAGTGAACTGTTTCTGAACAGTCAGAATGTTGTGCCGGCAAAACTTCTCAACGCCGGTTTTGAATTCAGATACACGGATGTTTCAAAGGCTATGAGCGATCTTCTGCGGGACAACGGAATCGGGTCGTAATTCTTCACGCTGGAAACAGCGGAGCTCACCTGTCACGGTATGAACCGAGGGGTTCAAGCCCCATAACCAGCGTCACATCATCAAGATACATGAATCTGACGTTAAAATCATAAAGCGCAACACCGTAGACATTCGGATCACCGCCCCTGACACCGCGGTAGGCAGGACGGTGATCATAGGAAAGAATGTCTGAAATAATGGTCTGGAGCTCAGGATATCTGTCACTTTCAAGAGACTTTATAAACAAAAGAGCCTCGGAAGAAAACTCTACCCTGCGCCTTGCCGGAGGAACTGCCGCAATGCCGCACACAGAGTCCGGGATGCTGTCAGAAAAGGCAATATACGGTTTGATGTCATAAACCGGAGTGCCGTCGACCAGATCACCTCCGGAGAACACCAGTTTCGTTCTGCCGCCGCGACGGACAACCTCAATAAATCTGACTGCGGAAAGACCTATTCGGTTAGGGCGGTACGGAGATCGGCTGGCAAAAACACCGAGTCTGGTATTTCCGCCCAGACGGGGAGGACGGACAAGAGGTCTGAAACAGGGATCTTCCCTGATAAGATTAAAGTCGAAAACAAGCCAGAGATGAGAATACTGCTCTATACCGCGAAAAGCCTCCGGATCACTGTACGCAGGCTCCATGACAACCTCCGAAACAACTCTGGAAGCAAGTCCGGGCTGCCTCGGAACAGCAAATTTCTCACGATAGGGAGACCTCACATATCCCACCGGGATCATTTCTGATCATTCACCTTTACAGCCTGTGCATAGCAGGTGTATTCAGCAATGCAGGCCTCGGTTGATTCCACCCGGACACATTTAACTGATGTCACGCCGGTAGCTCCGATATCAGAAGCCTTCTCCAGCATGTGTCTGCGTGCCGTTCCCTCCTTGGGGACGGGGTAAAGTTCGTTGACCTGGCAGTCAACACCTTCAACCAGACCAAGAATTTCATAGGATGGAAAGGAAACCATATCCTCATTGGAATATTCTTCCACGAGGATGCTACGAAAATGCTCCTTGAAGTTTCTCGGATCAACATTGGAAGAAAAAACAAAAGATCCGCATGAACACAGGAACAGCGATGTAAACAGGAAAGGTAATATAAAGATTCTAGACATGATTAAATCGACCTTGGTGGAGCCAGGCGGGATCGAACCGCCGACCTTTTGAATGCCATTCAAACGCTCTCCCAACTGAGCTATGACCCCTCAAACAAGTGTCCACATTATAACAAATAAATTTACTATTGCAACCCCGAAAGCAGTTTTTCTGCCGGATTTGTATCTATGAGATACTGATAGCAGTCCTCCACCCTGTTGAGAATTTCAAAAAGATAGTTCAGATTTTCGCTGCACAGTTTTATCTGCTCGGCAACCGTACCGTCAGGGAAGAAACTCCTGTCACTCTGATTCTTGGCTACAGAAGAACACAGGGAATGCACGGCGGATACATAGCACTTGAGAATACCGAGATTTGTATGGAAAAATTCATCCCCGGCCTCAACCTGGGACAGATCCGTGAATATATCCATGGTTGCATCCGGCAGTTCACTGAAGAACCAGTGATACGCAACATACGGTCTCATGTTTTCGATTGGATCCTGAACCCTGTCCGGAATGTTTGTGAGAATATTTTTATGAACAAGCTTTCTTTCAGACAGCGGACCCTTGATCTTCTTATCCTTTAATTCTCTGAAGCTGTATTCAAACTTGACATCAGCCAGATACCTGGCGCCTGCGAACATGTTCGGAAGATTCCAGAAGTCATCCTTGCTGAATGTGTACGGAATCACACCGATGGACGGACTTGGAACAAATTCTTTGTTTCCATGGGAATAGGAACGGCTTATAACCTTTCTGGTATTAGGAAAATCACTGTTCATGTACACATCAAAATCAAAATCCCAGTATGCACAGAAATAGGAATGATAGTTTTCTATGACAGAGAAAATGGTTTTGGCGCAGTCAGAGGCATTAAATGCTATAACGCTTTCAGGATTAACCATAAGCAGATTCAGCAGTTTTCCGCTGACCCTGCTCTCCCTGGTCTTGAACTCGACGTAAGTGTCCTTCGGTATGACTGGAGAAGCCGCAGCATTGGAATTTGCCACATAAATCGAATAATACTTTGATCCCTGGTTTGCAAATTCACTGAACTTGGCATCATCCAGCTGAGGTTTCAATCTCGCAAGAGCCGGACTTACCGGAGTCATCTTTTCACGTGACGAAAGACAGTAAAGCAGTGCATACGGATGCATGGATCTGATTACCTGAGAGAACTCGTCAGCAGTAAACTGAGGATAGATCCTCATATCAAACATCAGTCTGAGATACTCAGGTCTGGCGGCATAAAAAGACTCCACAGCACCAAGATCCGTTACATCGGTGCCGCACAAACCGGCAGCCACAAGAGCCCTGACAGCAAACTTTGAACGGTTGCTATTAACTATTATTCCTGTCATTTAAACCTCATTACTGACTATTGATTCGGGAACATTCAATCCGGCACGGTAGATTCGTTTAAAAAATCAAATCGTCATCGAAAATCCCTGGAATTGCCGTCAAAGCGGAAATTCTGAATTCGCTCAAGTTAAAAAGCGTTATACCGGAAGCATACGATATATCCACGGGTTATTTTAATTAAAAACTGCAGTAAAACCACCATGCGCCTTCAAAATTTTAAAAAATATAAGCGGCACAGTTAAAAAAAGCGGTAATTAAAAGCAAGCCGGGCATAAACATGGATAATTTACAGAACAGGCAGGACTGAAACCTGTTAAATTCACTTACAGGATAAATTCGGTTCTACATCTGTCAGTTAACATATTTTAAGCACAAAACACGACTTTCAGCCCGTGCAAAACAGTTATGCTGCTCCCGATATATCTCAGTGAACCTCTGTCCCGTTTTTTCTCTCCGGATGCTTTAAAATCATGAAAAGTTCAGTCAAAAATCCCGGATGTTAAATCCGGGATTTACATTTAATACTTACGCTGACATATGTTCACTGTCATGTTCTGTCCGCAAGACGACTCCTGGCGTCTGCGATTCGAGCAAGACATCTGTCACGTCCTATAAGCTCCATTGTCACATCAATTCCAGGAGAAACACCTCTGCCGGTTACGGCAATACGCAGAGGCATACCGACCTTGCCCATGCCTATTTCCATCTCTGCCGCGACCTCCTCGACGACATGATGAAGATTTTCAGCCTTCCATTCAGCAACAGACTCAAGTTTTTCAAGACAGCGGCTCAGCACCTCTCCGGTATTCGCCTTGAACCATTTCTTTACGGCGGCCGGATCATAATCTGTTACATCCTCGTAGAAATATCTGGACTGGCTGGCCATATCCTTGAGAGTTTCACTTCTCTCGGCCAGAGCTTTGACAACCTCGGAAAGCTCCGGTCCGTTTGAAGTATCAATACCCTGATCCTTCATATGCCATTCAAGATGTCCGGCAACATACTTAGGATCAAGAGTCATAATATAGTGGCGGTTCATCCATTTAAGCTTGTTTGTATCAAAGGCGGATGCCGATTTGCTGACGTGATCTATGCTGAACTTCTCAATCATTTCATCCAGAGAGAATATTTCCTGATCTCCGCATCCCCATCCCAGACGGACAAGATAATTGATCAGAGCTTCAGGAAGATACCCGTCATCTCTGTACTGCATCACGCTTACCGCACCGTGTCTCTTTGAAAGCTTTGCACCGTCGTCTCCGAGAATCATCGAAACATGGGCAAATTCCGGAACCTTGGCTCCGAGGGCCTTGTATATGTTTATCTGGCGCGGAGTGTTGTTTACGTGATCCTCACCGCGGATAACATGAGTTATTCCCATGTCGTAATCATCCACAACCACGCAGAAGTTATAGGTAGGTGAACCGTCCGTGCGGCGGATAACCAGATCATCAAGTTCGCTGTTGGCAATCTCGACATCACCGCGGATATGATCATGAAAACGGACAACGCCGTCATCAGGATTGCGGAAACGCACGCAGTACGGCTCATCCGGCTCATGATGGCTACTGCAGCATCTGCAGTGACCGTCATAACGCGGTTTTTCACCCCGCTTCATCTGCTCCTCGCGCATTTTCTCAAGACGTTCCTGGGTGCAGTAGCACTTGTAGGCTCTTCCGTCAGCAAGCATTTCATCAATAAGCTGGTTGTAGCGGTCAAATCTCTTGGTCTGATAGTAAGGACCTTCATCCCAGGTAAGTCCGAGCCACTTCATTGATTCAATAATAGCGTCAATTGCGGGCTGGGTGGAACGCTCAAGATCAGTGTCCTCGATTCTGAGAACGAAAGTGCCGCTGTGATGACGGGCATACAGCCATGAATAAAGAGCTGTACGTGCTCCGCCAACATGAAGAAAACCTGTTGGACTAGGTGCGAATCTTGTTTTAACAGTCATGGTTAAACCTAAAATGAATTTGATTATTCTTTTGAGATACAAAAGGCAGTACCACCGCTTTCCCGCAAGCGTGGCAACAGCCAGACCCTGTATGCGCCGATCCTACGCAGAGATATGAAAGGCCCGAAACCTACCGGCGTACATCAATTGCACATCGAACGAAATGCAGAGCAATTGTATCATATTTTTGTGATTAACTTAACAATGACCGCACTGTCCGGCCGGCATGAACGATGACACTGTGAGCACAGCTCCAGAAACATGCGAAGTCAGATAATACGGTGATCACCATTCCAACACGTGATATAATTCAAAAAATTTTTTTGTTTTTTTATTTTCGTTGGTTACCTATGCGTACAAGCAATTATATGTTAAGCACTCTGAAGGAATCACCTTCAGAAGCCGTGGTTGAAAGCCACAAACTGATGATCAGAGCAGGTTATATCAGAAAACTCGCCAGCGGACTCTACACATGGCTTCCTACAGGTCTGAGAGTTCTTCACAAGGTTGAAGGCATTATCCGCGAGGAAATGAACAGGGCCGGAGCACTGGAGCTGTCCATGCCTGTGGTTCAGCCTGCTGAACTGTGGCAGGAATCAGGACGCTGGGATCACTACGGTCCCGAGCTGTGCCGCTTCAATGACCGCCACAATGCGAATTTTGTGCTCGGTCCTACTCATGAGGAGGTTATAACAAGTCTGGTCCGCAACGAAATCGTAAGCTACAAGCAGCTGCCGATCAACCTCTATCAGATCCAGACAAAATTCCGTGATGAAATACGTCCGCGCTTCGGAGTCATGCGCGGCAGAGAATTCATAATGAAGGATGCGTATTCATTTCACATGGATCGGGCGTCACTGGATCAGACATACAAAGATATGTACGATGCATACACCGCAGCTTTCACACGAATGGGACTTTTCTTCAGAGCCGTGCAGGCCGATACAGGTTCCATCGGCGGATCCAGTTCCCATGAGTTTCAGGTTCTGGCTGACAGCGGCGAGGATCTGATAGCATTCTCGACAGAATCCGATTTTGCCGCCAACATCGAGCTTACAGAGGCTGTTGCTCCGGCAGAACAGAGAAAGGCTCCGCAGAAGGAACTGGCAAAGGTAGCAACACCTGACAGTCACACCATAGAGGAGGTTTCAGCATTTCTCAAGGTTGAACCTGAGCACATTGCAAAGACTCTGCTGGTCAAGGGTGAGCAGGACGAGGTTATAGCTCTTATTCTCAGAGGTGATCACGAACTTAATGAAGTAAAGGCGGAAAAAATTTCAGGAGTGGCATCACCTTTGACATTTGCCTCTGACGAGGATGTAGAAAAGTGCTGCGGATGTCACGGAGGCTCACTCGGACCGGTCGGATTCAAAGGACGTATTGTGATTGATCGTTCAGCGGCAGTAATGAGCGACTTTGTATGCGGAGCAAACTCTGACGGATTCCATTACACCGGTGCAAACTGGGACAGAGATGTCACCTCCTACGAGATTGCTGATCTGAGAAACGTTGTTGAGGGAGATCCTTCACCGGACGGAAAGGGAGTTATAACTCTAAAGCGCGGTATTGAAGTTGGTCATATTTTCCAGCTCGGAAAAAAATACTCCGAGGCAATGAACTGTTCAGTCCTTAACGATGAAGGAAAGTCTGTGATCCTGGAAATGGGATGCTACGGTATCGGAGTTACAAGAGTAGTTGCGGCAGCCATTGAGCAGCATCATGACGAACACGGCATAACACTTCCAAAACAGATAGCTCCGTTTGATCTGGCTCTGATTCCTATGAATATGCACAAGTCACCGGATGTGAAGGAATACTGTGAAAAGCTGTATAAGGATCTTGTATCCGCAGGCATAGACGTGCTTTATGACGATCGTGCAGAAAGACCGGGTGTTATGTTTGCCGATGCAGAGCTCATCGGTATTCCGGAAATGATAATAGTGGGAGCAAAGAATCTCGCAGCAGGAACAGTTGAGATAAAGGATCGCTACACTGGCGAAAAGAAGGGTATTGCAGCTGAGGAAGTTATATCCTATCTGACAAGCCGGTAATCCGGATTGCATCAGCTCATCTGAAAAGGAACGCACTGCGTTCCTTTTTTATGTTCGAAAAGTACGGTGATGCACAGTATTTTCAATTCATAAAATAAATTTTAATTTTTTTTTAAGAAACATGGAACTTTTTTAGATTTGATTTGTCTACCTATGTGAATGCAAGTTTTTTGTTTCATATATTTCCTCCTGATCATAAAGGTCTGCTAAGTGGCAGGCCTTTTTTTTACCCTGATCGAACCGGATGCATCAGCTGATCCGGCTATCCGGCAATGCTTAAAAACATACAAAAAAAAAAGATCCGTATGCGCGGATCTCTATTACCATCAGACGCTGCTTCACACTATCTGGATTTTTTTCTGCGTCCTGTACGCTCAAAATCACCGTTTCTTGTGCTCAGTCTGCGCTTTCCCGGAATTTTCTTTTCACTGGCAAAAGGTTTGCCTCTTGATCTGGAACTCTTTCCAGGATTTTCCTTTGTGAATTCCCTCAGTTCCAGACATCTTCCGCATACTCTTGTTTTCTGAAGAACAGCTCTGACATGATCAGGAACAACCGGAAGATCCACGGTAGAAAATGTTCCGTAAATATCAATATGACCAATATAGCAGCTGTCTATATCACCCTCATTGGCAATTGCCCCCACAATCTGACCCGGCTTGACACCGTCGCAGTGACCGACACTGAGGCGGTAGCGGCACATTTCTATGTCAGGAAAATCCTTAAGCGGCTCGGCCTTATCACTGATTTCCCGCGTTTCACTCCTGTGACCCGAACTGTCATCAGACATTTCCTTCTGAACCGGTTCGTCATCGCCTTCTCTTACCAGAGGCTCGTCATTATTGGCCATTCTCGCAAGAACTGTGCACAGCTCCACTGAATCAACAGATTCATCACTGAGCAGTTCACCGATCAGTTCCCGGAAATCATCAAGATCATCTCTTTCCTCTTCAAGCCGATCCATAATCTTGCGCTTGAAAGCATTTACACGGTGCCTGTTGATATCCTCGTTTGAAGGCATCAGCATAGGTTCAATTTTCTGTCTTGTGGTCTGTTCAATAATTCTGAGCATTTTACGATCACGCGGAGAAACAAACAGAATTGCATCGCCTGCTCTGCCTGCTCTTCCGGTTCTGCCGATGCGGTGAACATAAGATTCAACGTCATACGGAATATCATAATTGACAACGTGGGTAATACGATCCACATCAAGACCGCGGGCGGCAACATCAGTGGCAACAAGAATATCAATCTGACCGTTTTTCAGTTTATCCACGATCTTTTCACGGATCTTCTGAGGAATATCACCGTGAAGCGCCTCGGATGTGAAACCCCGGGCCGAGAGTTTCAGAGAAACAGCATCCGCATCAGTCTTTGTTTTAACAAAAACAAGCACAGCCTCATACGGCTCCACCTCAAGCAGACGAACCATGGCATCAATCTTATGTAGTCCGGAAACATACCAGAAGCGCTGGCGTACAGTTGACGCGGTAGTTGTCTTTGAGGCAATGCGGATTTCCTTCGGCTCATGAAGATAACTGGTGGCGACTTTGCGTATAGCATCCGGCATAGTAGCCGAAAACAGAGCAATCTGCCTGTTTTGCGGACATTGAGTAATAATCCACTCAATATCTTCGATAAAACCCATATTAAGCATTTCATCAGCCTCATCAAGCACCAGGGTTTTCAGAGCTGACAAATCAAGTTTCTCCCTGCGGATTAAATCCATCACTCTGCCGGGAGTTCCGACCACAATCTGAACACCGCGGTTCAGCGCTCTGATCTGAGAATCATATGAGGCTCCGCCGTAAATGGGAAGAATATGAAAATTTTCCATATACTTGGCAAAGCTCTGACATGCCTCAGCAATCTGAATTGCAAGCTCACGGGTAGGAGTGAGGATCAGCGCCTGGACCTCCTTCTGATTAACATCGAGCTTGGAAAGAAGCGGAAGAGCAAAGGCGGCGGTTTTTCCCGTACCCGTCTGTGCCTGACCGATAAGATCAGCTCCGGTAAGAAGAACAGGTATGGCCTGCTCCTGTATTTTTGACGGCGACTCAAAGCCGAGATCGCATACAGCGCGGTAAACTCTCTGATCAAGCTGCAGATCAGCAAAAGATGAAAGAGCTTCAGTATTAGAAATTTCTTCAGACATAAAACACCAGTCAACACAAAGAAAGGCTCTGCCAAAATCCCTGCATAATTGGCCGGCCTAAAAGAAAAAAAAGAAATAAACGAAGTGAAGGGCTGCGCCCGTGCAGAGCAATATACAGAAAAATGTGATATAAATCAAGTTTTATTGATACTCCACACGGCTAAAGCCGCGGGATTACTGCTTCAAAGACCGCTGCACAGCAGCTGCGTCCTGCACGATCCTAAGGAAAACTGACTACTCCGGCTTTTCAGCGCAGGTTTATATTTCCGAATGCACTGCTCTGTTTGTCTGTTCATGCTGCCGACAGCAAGCCTTTATTCAGGGTACCAGCACCGGAATTCAGAGATCTGCCATGTTTAGCATGACAGCAGAGACGCTCCCGTTCTCACACAACGGGATTATCAAGCGGCGGATCTTATATCCACACTGTGCAAACATGAAAATTAAAGGAGACGGTAGGCTATGCCCGGATTGCACCGGATCATTTCAAAGCGGTCGCAGAGACCTGTCATGGCCTCAGATGCACCCATGAAAAGATATCCACGCGGATTAAGGCAGTCAGCCATCTGATTTATAATCTTTGACTTTACCTGAGGGGAGAAATAAATCAGAACATTGCGGCAGAAGATGATATCAAACTTGCCCATACCCGCATAACTTTCAAGCAGATTAAGGTGCTTGAATGTAACCAGCCGTTTAATCTGATCGTTGATGACCATGTTCTGATCATCAATCTTGGTGAAAAAATGACGCTTTCTCTCAGGAGAAAGACCGCGGTTCAATGCTATATAGTCATAAACGCCCGACTTGCAGTGAGAAAGCATGGTAGGAGAAATATCGGTACCGATAATCTGAACGCCCATAGGTGTTTTAAAGCGCGGAATAGTAGTTTCAAAACACGTCATGGCTATGGAATAAGGCTCCTGTCCCGAGGACGAGGCCGCCGACCATATTCTGATGGTTCCGTGAGGCTTTTCATTTGCAAACTCCGGCAGAAGCTTGTTTTTGAGCATATTGTAGGGATAGTTGTCACGAAACCACAATGTTTCATTTGTAGTCATGGCGTCAATAACTCTCATCCTCAGCTGACGCTGAAAGGTGTTCTGAGTTTTTTCAAGCAACTCAGACAGAGAAGACATATTGAATTCTGAAATCAGCGGTGTCAGTCTGCTTACCACAAGGTACTGCTTGCTCGGACCAAGCACTATACCGCTGTGATCCTCAAGAAATAAACAGAATTTCTCGTACTGCTCTCGCGTTATATTATCAGCCATTTAAAAAAAACACCAAAACCGGAAACTACTTGGCCATCATCGCCATCTGCCCCTGCTTGGCTTTGAGAACATCTCTCACTGCCTTTGCAAGTTCATCAGGATTAAATTTGGCAATAAAATTGTTTGCTCCGACTTTCTTAACCATATTCTGATTAAAAATACCAGACAGGGATGTATGAAGAATAACCTCCACATCCTTGAGAGCCTGATCATTCCTGATTGATGCAGTAAGGGTGTATCCATCCATCTCCGGCATTTCAATATCGGAGATAACCATAAGAAGCTGCTCGTTGATAGGTCCCTTGGTACTCATATCCTTAAGCATGTCAAGAGCTTCCCGGCCGTTCTTTGCAAGAAGACAGTGAATACCGATAGCCTCCATGGATTTCTGAACCTGGCGTCGTGCAACCGATGAGTCATCAGCCACAAGAACCGGAAGCTCGGCAAGATTGATCTCTCTGGTGGTTTTTACAGTCTCCTGCACCACAGTCTGGGAAACTTCTGTATTGATAGGAGAAATCTCATCAAGTATCCTCTCAACATCAAGGATCTGAACAAGTTCACCGTCAATTTCGGTAACAGCCGTCATGTAATTCTGCTTGCCGACACCCTTCGGAGGAGGAACTATCGATGACCAGTTCATATTCAGAATTCTGTCAACCGCAGCGACAAGAAAACCCTGCACCGAACGGTTGTATTCTGCAATAATGACAAACGCCTTGGACAAATCCTCTATCTTCGGAGCACCTGTAGCCATTCCCAAATCAATAATGGAAACTGTCTGTCCTCTTATATGGGCAACACCGCGTACAAATCTGTGAAGCTTCGGCATTACAGTCAGATGCGGACAGCGGAGAACTTCACGAACCTTGAATACGTTGATTCCGTAACGCTGCTTTCTTCCGTTGAGATGAAACAGAAGCAGTTCCATCCGGTTCTGACCTACCAGTTCTGTCAACTGATTAACGGAATCCAATACACCTGCCATATCAAACGCTCCATTCAGGCATGCAAAGCCACCAAACGATACACTGACAAGAATCTGCCAACCATACGACATTCACCCGGTAAATTTTCCAGCCGAAAGCAACGAGACTCTTAATACCCTGCCAGGCGAACCCCGTCCGGACAAATGCCACTTCTAGATTAGATTACAACAAAATGTGAGTATAAAATCTGTTAGGTAGTTAACCATTATTGTTTATTTGTTGCCTTTATTTTCTTTTTGTGAGAACAAGCAACTTTTCTGTTTATGCGAATTAAAAATAAACCGGGTGTTAAATAACCGGTGAAATATGGTACGATCCTGGCATATACGGATCATGCGGTTTACTTCAGGAAACGGATCAACAGGAGTTCATATGTCAAATATCAGTAATATGAATGCAGCACTGCTTTGCGGTCTGCTCTCCGTCTCCTGTGCCTGCGCGAATGTATCCGAAGAAACAGCCGCGGAAATAACTACCATGATCGAAGAGTATATAACAGACAGAATTGCCGAAGAGCTCGGCGACAATGTAAATGCTCAGATCAAAATTTCTGATATTGAAAAAAGACAGAGAATTGACGAATGTGACGGGGATCTGGATATAGAACTTGTAAAGAAGGATCTCTCGCGATTCAGCAACAGTGTTAGGCTGACCTGCTCGGGCGGTGAAAAAAAATGGAATGCAGTCGTACCTGTAAAAATCATCTATACTTCTCCTGCGGTAACGTTGACTGTTCCTGTCAGCAAAAATCAGACTATTACAAGCGACTGCATAGAAATATCCCAGATTGATAAAAAGAATCTGCGCGGCAATTATTTTACAGATCCTCAACTTGTGGCCGGAGCAAAAGCCAAAAGAGAACTTCCTGCCGGTGCAGTTGTCAGAAACAGCCAGATCTGTCTGGTATGCAAGGACGACATAGTGGATCTGGAGGCAGGAACCGGAGAGGTGACAATCAAGGTGCAGGCAAGAGCACTGCAGGACGGAAGTCTCAACTCCAGCATAAAAGTGAAGAATCTTATTTCAAACAAGGATGTCACAGGAAGAGTTATAGGTGTAAAGCGTGTCAGAATTGATGTAAAGTGAAATTTATGCACAGAGACAGATCCGCCGGCAGAAACGAGGATCACTTCATCATTCCAAGAAAAAACGGTAAAAAACACTAAAGGAAACTTTAACCGGGCCGATAAAACCTTTGAAGGAGAATTTCTGTAGAAACTATGAACAAACTACTGATAAACAGGAGCACATCATGGCAGTAAACAACGTATCAAACGGTATTGCCAACAATCCGCTCATAAACGGCAGTACTGTACACAGCACAAAGGGATCAGGCAGAAATGCAGCATCCGGTTCAGTCAGATCATCCGGCACCATAACCGAGGATTCTGTTGAAATTACAGCACAGGCTCAGAAACTTGCCGGTATTCAGTCAAAAATCAAGGCGTCCCCCGATGTTGATATGGGGAAGGTATCTGCCATAAAATCAGCAATCAGCAACGGTTCTTACAAAGTTGACGGTGAGGCAATAGCTGAAAAAATGGTTGGATTTGAAACCAGTCTCGCAGCGCTTTACGGTTGATACGGAGATGTGATTGCCCCAGACATTGCCTGTACTGCTTGAACGACAAAAGCAGATCCTGAATAAACTTGATAAACTTCTAAAGGATGAGTTTGCCGCTTTGAAAAACCGGCAGGCTTTTTCTTTGCCTCAGATCAGCCAGCAGAAGCAGAAACTTCTCAATGAACTGAACGCCAATGATGAGGCCATCGGGAAACTCCCTGAAAGGGATGAACTGAAAACAACATACAGGGAGCATGTGGCCTGTATACAGAAGATGCTGGAAAACTGCCAGCGGCAGAATGCAGTGAACGGCAGACTTATACAGCTTTCCATCGCATCCAACCGCCGTCTCGGCATGACACTTTCAAAAATCAAGGATCGCAACAGTCTTACCTATGACGACAAGGGTTCAACCCATTCAAGCTCATCGTCAGGCATGGATATCCAGTGCTGATTTGCACAAATCTCCCGTTCTTCTACAGAGCGCCACGAATCTGATACATGCGATACAGTGTCTTTGTATCAAGAGACAGTTCCGTGGCATACACGTTGCTGCTTAAAGGATAGGTACGCACAACCTTTGCACCCTTTAGCAGTCCGCTGACAGAAGCATCAAGCTGCTCATCTGTCTGTATGTAATCTCTGAGAGTCGTATAACTGTCAATCTGAATTCCGTAAACCTGTTCCGTCAGTTCCCGGTAGGCGTCAAGCTTGGATGCCCGCATGGCCTCAATTATCTTCTGATCCCTGGTCTTGCCGGGCTGCTGACTGACAATTGAGTAACCTGTAGCTGTAAGTACAGGAAACTTTCCGTCGCCATACACAACTCCGTCATCCGAGGCGGTATCATGAAATACGGAACATCCCTGCAGTCCCAGCATGAGAGCACAGCAGACAAACACTGATGCAGCTAATCGTTTCATATACTACTCCTACTTTACAGAAGACTGACGGATCATTCTGGCGGAAGGATCCTCTCTGACAATCATACCGCCTGACATTCTGCTCTGATTACGGTTTACGACGGCGGTCCTTTTCTGATTTGACACGCCTGCTGAATGCGATGGTACAAGGCTGTAGGGCACAATACCCACGGCTGTTGATTCCACCAGGTTATTTTTAAGACTGACTATTCTGGCGTTTACTACATACCCTTCTCTGTTCCGCGACAGCGTACCGATAAGAAATCTGGAAACAGCCATTTTTCTTGCCAGCTCTCTGGCATTGCGGCTGAGCATAATATCTCCCTCCGGAGTAACCTCCACATAGCCTATCAGGTGATGCTCGTAGACATTCTCTCCGCGCCTGTGCATTTCATGAATAAAATCCTCGGCTATAACTCTGCCCAGCTCATTGGGTCTTTTATAACTTGAAACATCCACGAAGGTAATAATTGCCAGTTTGGACAGATCCTCAATATGAGAAACCTTGTATCGCTCAAGCTGATCCGCCATACGGCTGACAATAGTGTTCAGCTCAAGTCCCCTGTAATCAAGATCATCATATCTATGCACGTCGCCACGCGGAACTGTCACCACATTTTCAGGTTTGGTCTGAACAGGATAATTAACATTGGCACAGCCCGCCCCGAAAATCGAGGAAAGGACAGTTACCATCAGGATCTGAGCATACTTGTGCATAAACACTCCCAATCGGCATTTTTTGCCAGAATACTATAATAAACAAACAGTTTACCAATCTCATGCAATATGTCTGCCAATATTTAAACTGAACAGTTATACTGCAAATCATAACTACAAAAAATAACGTACCTGCGACTCAAAGATCACCCGCGCCGACTCCAAAATGGCACTATAATTGCAAACCGGCATGTAAATAATATAAGAGGAAACTTCAATGAAAAGTCTGATATTCATTTTTTTTATGCTCTTTACCTCCGTATCCTGTGCAGAAATTTTTACAGCCACCGGCACGGCGCCTGTCATAAAAGGCAACAAGGCCGACGCGCGAAACAAAGCTATTGAAGAGGCTCTCAGGCAGGCTTTGCTCCAGAGCGGTGCAAAAATATCTACGGAACAGAGTGCAAAAAACGGCAGACTCACAATACATAATATCAGAATGAGTTCAGACAGCAAAATCAGAAGGTACAATGTCATTGAGCAGAAGGATCACGGTGATTACATCGAAGTCACAATAAAGGCCGACATTTATAACAAAGCGGGAGTATGCAGGGGCAAGCAGTATGCAAAGACCATCACTCCGATACTCTTCAGTTATGACGAGGGACAGGCTGACAACAGCGAACGTCAATTGCATGACTTCAACCGTGAGCTTACCCGTCAATTTCACAGCAGACTTATGCTTAACAAAGAGGTTTTCAACACCAAGCCGTGGATAGATCGCAACTACCGCATTGATCTGAGATTAATCGAATATGAGCATTCAGATATGAAGGAGCAAATCCGGCATCTTGCGCGGATCACGGACAGTCAGTATCTACTTCTTGGCTCCATAAGAGATCTGGGATTTGAAGATCCGGACGGCAATGCGTTTACACAGCTGTTCAACAATTATAAACGGAATATATCATTCTCCGTATATCTGGTAAACGGCTACACCGGAGAACTGGTTTTTGCCAAAAACTACTCTGATATAGCCGAATGGGATTTTGACAAACGGGATAATGTGGATGTAAGAGGCAACAGATTCTGGAAGACTGAGTACGGTAAAAAAATCGGCAACATGGTTACAGGAGCAATTGCGGAAATATCCAGAGAAGCCATGTGCCAGAGTCTGAATGCCAGTATCATACGCGTAGATAACGGCAGATATCATATAAATGCCGGAAGCAGCAACAACCTCAATCCAGGGGATCGGCTTACGATTGAGCTTTCAGCAAATTATTACGACAGAATGCGCCATCAGAGACTCAACAGCAATCAGCTGACAGGAGAGTATGTAGTTCAGAAGGTTTTCCCGGACAGTGCCGTTCTCGTGCCCGGAGATAAAACAAAGCCTGACAGCAATATTCAGATAGGCGACATCGCCAGAACAAACTGACAAACTTAAACGGGACTAAAAAAGCCGGTGAAGGAGAAAACACCGGCCTTGATAAAAACTGTCATTAATCTGACTGTCAATCAGACAGGAAGAATATCATTGGATGACATTTCCTTTTCAACAATTTCCTTCCAGTTCACAGGCTCAAGCACCTCAACATGACTGCCGAACTTGTCCAGGAACCACTTCATCTCGGCAACACCGCAGGCATCAAATTCAACTGTGATGCGTCCTTCAATATCCTTTGAGATCTTCTGTCTCTCTGACGGTGTTACAAACTGATAGTTATTCAGATGGGAGGATGCATAAACATCAAAACGCCACTTCATATGATGCACTTCATTGCTCAGGAAGATTCCAAAGCTGTTGTAGATTATATTATCCACAGTCTCCTTCGGATCCAGAGCGAAGTAAATATTCTTAGGCGGAAGAACCTTTCTAGGCTGAACAAGACCGATAACACTTCCGTCAGGCGCTCTGCGATGATACGGACGGCGGGTATCAGCCTTTTTATAATCAAGGCAGCTTACTATATTGCTGAGTTTAAAGAATCTGTAGAGTGTCTCTGATCCCTTGTTGCCGCGGATCACGTCAATATCTGATTCCTCCATGTGAACAATATTGGCGTCCTTGGTCAGCTCATTAATAAGCTCCTCCGGAACAACCTTGGCAACCAGATACTGGGTATTGCCGTACAGGAATCCGATAGGTGCCACAAGATACATCTTGCCATCCGGAGCATTATTGCTCTTGTAAAAGATCTGACACACGCAGTGATCATATATATAAGTATTCAGACGGCTTACCAGAGCCTCATCAACATCAAAATGAGGACCGCGGAAACGCACAACGCTTGACTTGCTGCGAAGCGTAGCCTCGGTATTTGACTCGTAACTGCTCTTCTTCTTCTCTGAATCATCAGAAGCTGTTATTTTGGAATGAAGTCTCTTGAGATCAGCTCTGACGGCCTCGGAATCAGCGCCCAGGAGTTCAGGCGACTTTTCAAACAAATCAATCGCACTCTTCAAAGAACTTGCATCTGACGGCGTAAAATCAAAACTGTAGTTAGAATTCTTGGTAAAATCAACACTGAAATACTTGTTCCGGTTTGCTCTCCTGACCATAAGATAGTTAGGGAAAAGTCTCATTACCGTAGTCACCCATCTCTGAGCAGTTCTCTTGTTGATATTGAATGCGTCGCATATATCATCATAGCTCATGCCTTCCTGACCGACGGCACACAATCGATTCAGAAAATCAATATTCAGAGTATTTTTCGTATTCTCTGTATTAGCCTTTTTTACCATATTCACTCTCCCAAATAAGCAGTCAGACTACTAAACTAAAAAATATTAATCATTCACGCCGAGTACATTGGACAAAATTTCAATCAATTACAATGCACCCAAGTACTATACTGACCACCACCTGAAACAGGGGCACGCATAAATACACCAAATTACAAATATCGGAAAATCCTCTTACTTAGGAAGACTTTCCAACAACTGCATTGTAATCAATGTAATCTAAGGAAATTACGAAATTTAAAATTTTGTTTTTTTCAGCTTAAATTAATTCATTCAAAATCAAAAGGATCGTGAAGAACTATCGTTTCATCACGATCAGGTCCTGTAGAAATTATTGCCAGTGACATTTCTGTAACCTCCAATAATCTCTTGATATAATTCTTTGCTGCTTCAGGAAGTTCATCCATGGATTTCACACCGAAGGTCGACTGCTTCCAGCCGGGCATTGTCTCATAAACAGGTTCAATTCCCTCATAATCAGCTGCAGCCATAGGCGATGATTTAATCAGTTCACCGTTCTTGCGGTAAGCCACACATATCTTAATTTCATCAAGTTCATCGAGAACATCAAGCTTGGTCAGACAGAGACCCGAGAGAGAATTGATCATTATGGATCTTCTCATGGCAACAGCATCAAACCATCCGCAGCGGCGGCGGCGGCCGGTAACAGAACCGAATTCTCTGCCCTTTGTGCACAGATAGTCACCGATCTCATCATTAAGCTCTGTAGGGAAAGGTCCTCCTCCGACTCTCGTGGTATAGGCCTTTGCTATGCCCAGAACGTAATCAACATTGAGCGGACCGTATCCGGCTCCCGTGCATACACCGCCTGAAACAGTGTTAGAGGATGTAACATAAGGGAATGTGCCGTGATCGATATCAAGGAATGTACCCTGGGCGCCTTCAAACATCACCTTCTCGCCATTGCGTCTGGCCTCATCAAGAAGCAGAGTGACATCGCAGATCATGCCGGTAATAACAGGAGCGTACTCCTTCATCTTGTTCAAAGTCTCCTCGTAGGAAACCTCATCGGCATGATAGTAATTCCTGAGAACAAAATTGTGATAATCCATTACTGACTTCAGCTTCTCGGCAAAGGAATCCATATCACGCAGATCCCCGACTCTGAGACCGCGACGTGCTACCTTGTCCTCATAGGTAGGACCGATTCCCTTGCCGGTAGTGCCTATAGCCTTGCTGCCGAGAGCCTTTTCTCTTGCATGATCCAGTGCGGCATGATACGGCATTATAAGAGACGTGGCATCGGAAATACGAAGACGCGATCTTACATTCACACCGCAGCTCTCGAGTTCACCGATCTCACACATCAGAGCCTCGGGACTTAAAACCACACCGTTGCCGATCACACAGATTGCATTCTCGTGAAGAATACCGGAAGGAATCAAACGCAGCACTGTCTTCTTGCCGTTTACAACCAGAGTATGACCGGCGTTATGACCGCCCTGATACCTAACCACGTACTTTGCACGTTCTGCAAGTAAATCAACAATTTTTCCCTTTCCCTCATCGCCCCACTGGGTTCCGAGAACTACTACATTTTGACTCATTTACCCTATTCTCACACAAAAATGATACAAACATTCTACTACAAATTGACCGTTCTTGCACCGACAAAATATAATCAGCAACAGTTCCCGTCTTTTTACATCAAAACGGGAACTATCTGCAGATAATTTTTGTACAGACTTCGAACTATTTCACCGAATCGAAATTTTCAAAGAACTCGCCGTCAGGTTTTACAACTATTATGTTGCTGCCGCTTGTCATACTCTTCTTGTATGCACTCATGCTCCTGAGGAAATTGAAAAGATTCTGATCCAGTTTGTAGGTATCCGCATAAATCTTTACCGCCTGCGCGTCTCCGGCACCCTTTACCTCCTTGGCATTTTTCTGAGCGGCCGCAATCATAACCTCAACCTCTCTGTCCACCTCGGCCCGAATGAATTCAGCCTGCTTGATTCCGAGGGCTCTGTGCTCCTTGGCAACGGCATTACGCTCTGCACGCATACGTTCAAATATGGAATTCGAAACCTCAAGCGGAAGGTTTATCTGCTTTATTCTGACATCGATTACCCTGATGCCCAGCTCCGAGGAACTTGCGGAATTGAGAAGCGCGCTCTGCATAACCTCAGCTCTTTCTCCGGATACAATCTCCTTTATGGTGCGGCTTCCTATTTCCGAACGAAGACCGTTGCTTATCTTGTTTTTAAGCAAATCAGATGCAATAACGTAATCACCGCCGTTGGTGGTAAGAAAGAACTTTGCAGGATCCTCAATCTGCCACTTTACATAGGAATCAATAATCAGATCCTTCTTCTCGGATGTTACAAAACGATCTGCGGATGATTCCATAGACTGAACCCTCACATCAAGGGTTTTGACTGTCTCTATCAGAGGAAGTTTGAAGTGAAGTCCCGGCTGGTAGATTTTAGGCATTGCATTCTCATCATCAGATCCGCTTTCACGAACAACCTTGCCGAACTGGAATACAATACCGACCTGCCCCTCACGCACAGTGAAAACGGAAGCTGCAAGAACTGCGGCAAGAGCTATCAGAACAATTAAAAACTTCTGCATTATTTTTTTACTCCTTCAGCATTTTTCGCTGGCGTTTCCGTAAGTTTATCTATAGGAAGATAGATCAGAGATCCGGAACCGTCCTCCGGCAGATCAATCATAACCTTGTTGTTCGAGGAATAAATCTCCTCCATTGTTTCAAGATAGATACGCTTCTTTGTAAGAGTAGGAGCATTGTTGTACTCGGGAAGAATTGCCTTGAATCTCGCGACCTCGCCTTCAGCATCAAGCACAACCTTCTGTCTGTATGCCTCGGCCTCTTCACCCAGACGCTGAACCTTGCCCACAGCCTTAGGCTTGACCTCTCTGGCATAAGCCTCGGCCTCACGGATATAGCGCTGTTCATCCTCCTGGGCCGCTATAGCGTCATCAAACGCATCCTTAACCTGGTCCGGAGCCCTTGCAGGAAGCATATTAACGTCAAGTATGGTAACACCCATATCATACGGCTTTATGATAGCCTCCATGGCTCCCCAGGTATCCTGCTTCACCTTCTGACGTCCCTTGGTCAGAACATCATCCATTGTTGTGTGACCGACAACATAGCGCAGAGCGCTGTCGGTTGCCTGCATTAGACTTTCCTTGGGATTGGTAACTGAAAAAAGATATTTGTAGGCATCAGATACCTTGAACTGAACATTAAGCTCAACCACCACAACATTCTCATCCTTGGTAAGCATCATGCCGGAGGAGGAAAAGGACTGCACGGTGGTAATATTAACCGGATACACCTTGTCTATGAACGTCGGCTTCCAGTTAAGACCGGGCTGAACAGTATTGACGTACTTGCCGAAACGCAGAACCACACCGCGATCAGATTCGGTAATTGTATAAAAACCGCTCAGAACCCACAAAGCCACCAGCAGACCGGCAACCACCATGAACACGACCTTATTGCCGCTGAGAAAATTCATATTAAAACTTGAACCGCCCGAGTTCCCTGTTCCGGACGGTGCATCGCTTGGTTTTTTCCAAGGCATATCTACTTATTCCTTACTAAATATCTACTTAAAGCATTGTCATTTCTTTTATCCAGCTGATTAAAATCAGCCTCGGGCATACGGACAGACAGCAGATTTTCTCCCTGCTCCGTAAAAGTTTCAGCAATAACGGCATGCTGCCGGTACAGTTCTGCTCTGATTCTGCCTGCCGACAAAGGAAGCAATAGTTGTAATTCTACTATATTTTTCCTTATGAGTTCAGTAACAATTTCAAGCAGGAGATCTATGCCGGCACCCGTTGAAGCCGACACCCACACCGCAGCCGGACGTCCGGAATCATCATATTCCACATGAGGCTCAAGACTGTCATTCAGATCAATTTTATTGTAAACAGTTAGAGTCGGCACTTCACCGGCACCTATCTCCTCAAGCACCAGCCTAACCTGCTCGATATTATCCTTCATTCTGTCGTCACAGGCATCTACAACATGAAGCAGAAGAGCAGCATCCCTTGTTTCCTGCAGAGTCGCCCTGAAAGCAGCGACCAGGTCGTGAGGCAGATGCCGGATAAAGCCTACCGTATCGGCGAATATCACGGTTCCGCCTGCCGGAAGAGACAGTTTTCTCAATGTCGGATCAAGAGTTGCAAAAAGCTGATCTGCAGCATAAACATCTGACGAGGTAAGACGGTTGAACAGGGTTGATTTACCTGCATTGGTATACCCTACCAGGGACAGCACAGGAATTTCTCTCTTCTGCCTTGATTTTCTTCCTGATTCACGCTGAACCTTGACCCGCTCCAGTTCCTTTTTTATAACGAAGATACGCTCATTAAGCTCGCGCCTGTCAAGTTCAAGCTGCTTTTCACCGGGACCGCCGCGCAGACCGAAACCGCCCTTCTGACGTTCAAGGTGAGTCCATCCGCGAACCAGACGGGTCGACTTGTACTTAAGCTGCGCCAGCTCCACCTGCAGTTTGCCCTCGTAGGTGCGTGCGCGCTGTGCGAAAATTTCAAGAATGAGTGCTGTACGGTCGATTACTCTGCATCCTGCCTCCTTTGCGATATTTCTCTCCTGGGCCGGAGTCAGGTGATTGTTGAGAATCACTATGTCTGCAGAAACAGCCGCAACAAGCGCCTTTAGTTCTTCAATTTTGCCGGAACCTATAAAAAATCTCGGATTAGGCAGATTGCGGCGGCAGATCATAACATCACATATTTGAAGATCTGCAGAAAGAGCAAGGAGACGAAGCTCGGAAAGATCCTCGCACTCCTCGGCATTTGACAATATTTCAGAATGAACAAGAACCGCCTTGAGTTTTTCCGTACTACTCAAGACAGTCACCAAAAAACAAAACCAGCATAAAACTACACAGACCCAGAATCAGCAGCATCACTTTCCGAACGAAAAACGTGAATCGGTTTTGCCGGAACGATTGTCGATATGGCATGCTTGTACACCATCTGCTGACATACATTGTTCTTGAGAAGAACGACAAACTGATCAAAAGACTCCACAAAACCCTGCAGCTTAATTCCGTTCACAAGGAAAATAGAAACAGGAATTTTCTCACGACGGATCTCATTGAGAAACGGATCCTGGATAAGCTGACCTTTAGCATTCATACCATGCACCTCTCGTTATAATTATCGGCAAGTATTTATGCTGTCACCGTGTTCAGATCCTGTCGGATCCTCTTGATTAAAAAGAAATCAAAACGTGCGAAAAATAACAACGCACATAAATCCGGTTAGAGCAATAATTTTTTGTAACACAGTTTAACTGTTACATCAAGTAGTATTTAAGATCAAGACAAAACACTGACGTCTGAATCCTAAAATCAGTAATCAGACAATTTACCGGCTTTCAGATCAGAAGACTCTGTTTCAGCACAGAAACGGAGTCTGTTGATTGCAAGCATGGCGGAATCAAAATTGGAACCATCCCCCGGGTTCAGCCTGACAAGAGGATATTTCCATCCTCTGAGCCACGTTATCTGGCGTTTGGCCAGCTGGCAGGTTGCAACCTTGGCCCTGAAAATCATCTCATCCATGTCCGTTTTTCCGTCAAGATACTGAATGCACTGGCGGTACCCGACGGCACGCATACTCGGAAGCTCGGGACTTAATTCAGAGCGTTCATAAAGGTCCGCACACTCACGGACAAAACCGCTTTCAATCATTCTGTCAAAGCGTTCACCTATTTTCCTGCGCAGTTCCTCCCTGTCCTGCGGCATAAGAGCAATCTGGACGGAAGACTGGGAAAACGGAGTGCACCGGTTCTCACTGGTAAGTTCAGTCATTGTTTTTCCGGTTATAAGCTTAACCTCAAGAGCCCGCAGGATCCTCTGTACGTCACCTGATCTAATCCTGTCTGCAGATACGGGATCCTCGCTTTTCAGTCTCTCATGAAGCTTTTCTATACCTTCCCTGTCGGCCTGCTCCTGCAGCTGCTGCCTTATCTGAGGATCAGACTGAGGCAAATCCGAGATGCCTCCCAGAAGGGCGTTAAAATAAAGCATCGTTCCGCCGACCAGCAGAGGAATTCTGCCTCTGCCCTGAATATCGGCAATCAGTTTCAGCGCATCCGTTCGGAAATCTGCAGCGGAATAGGATTCCGCAGGATCTCTTATATCAATAAGGTGATGTACGATTCCCCGGCGCTCCTCCATGGACGGTTTTGCCGTGCCTATATCCATTCCGCGGTATATCAGTGCCGAATCCACACTTATTATTTCCGTATCAAGCTCCTGCGCCAGTCTGATACCCAGCTCGGTTTTCCCGCAGGCAGTAGGGCCCATGAGACATACAATGAATCTGTTGTTATACTGCATTGCGATCCTTTATCAGCTGCTCAACGCTGATCCTGCTCACTTCCTTCTGACCGGAGAAAAAATCATCAAGGTTAATTCCGGAATTAAAAAAAAGATTCACCGCATCAACGAGAGTATAGGATCGCTTTTTAACAGCGGCGTCAATCACAGCAGTCCGGAGAGACTCTTCATCGCTGCACCCGGTGACAGCTTCTGAAAACGCCGACATGATTCCGGCAATATCGTAGCGCCGCAGACAGTCTGGCACACAGACGATCCTTAACGAATTTCCCTTAAACTGAACGGAAAATCCCAGTGATATAAGAATTTTCTCATTCTGCTTCATTGCATCAATCTGAGCAGACTCAAGTTTTATCTGAACAGGGACAATAAGAGCTGAAGAAAGGGCACCGGTTCGATACACTTCTTTAAGATGCAGTCTGTCCATTTCAGACATTCTGAAAACATAAAGATCCTGATCATATCCGGCACATACACTGCTGTCGCAGATTCCGTAGATAACAGCCTTTGGCTGACCGGAGGATGAGGATAAAGTCTCCTCCCGGAAAACAGGATCTGAGACATTCGTCCTGCCTTCATGATCAGATAAACCACCCATCCAGTCTGTGTATGCACCGAAGGAACCGGAAGAAGAGGAAAAACGTCCTGAACGGGAAAAATCACTGCAGGATTTGCCGGCACCGGAGGAAGTTCCGCAGGTTCCTCCAAAACTGCCTGAACCAGGTGAGCAGGACGAATAATCTGCAATAGAGCCTGAGCCGAAAGTAAAATCTTCACCGCAGGCGTCTGTCCCCGGCTGTGCAGTGCCTTCCTGATTCTGATATGCGTGGGCGTTATCCTTCACACCTTCTTCCGTTGCTATTCCGGCATCAGACAAAGCCTGCTGAACAGCAATTACAAAGAAATCATGAACCTCCCTCTGTTTGACAAAGCGTACATCATGCTTGGTCGGATGCACATTCACGTCAACTTCCGACGGATCCATGGTAAGAAACAGTATATAGTTGATCTTAACATCCCTGCCGTAGCACCCTGCATAAGCCTGACGAATGGCATGCATGGTATTTTTCTCCCTTATGGGCCGTCCGTTCAGAAAAAGAAACTGAACTTCAACATCCGTGCTCTCATCCGGTTTTGCAGGCAGAACAAAACCTGACAGCGTCATACCGTTTCTAACCATGTAGACGTTAAGCTGATTATCAGCAAAACCCTTTCCGAAAAGTGTATTAAGACGCTGAAGTCTCTGTTTTTCCTCAACTGCAGGAGGAAGACTGTACAAAGTCCTGCCGTCACTGATCAGAGTGAAGGCGACTGCGGGATTTCCAATTGCAAAAGTTTTAAAAAAATGAACAATGTGCTGTATTTCAGTACGGTCGGACTTTAAAAATCTTCTTCTCGGAGGAACGTTAAAAAACAAATCACGGACAATAACTGTTGTTCCGTCAGGATGGGATGCCGGCTGAATATCAGGTTCTTCAAAAACCCCCTCCGCCCTGATCTGCCAGGCGGCCGGCTGCTCATGAGGTTTACTGATCAAAGTAAGTCTCGACACAGAGGCCACAGAGGCCAGCGCCTCTCCGCGAAAACCGAAGCTTACAATGGCAGACAGGTCATCCACATCAACAATCTTTGAGGTGGCATGACGGGTAAGCGCCAGAACCAGTTCGTCACGGGGAATTCCGCATCCGTTATCCCGGATCCTTATGAGCGTCTTTCCTCCGCCGGCTATTTCAATCTCGATTTTTGTGGCTCCCGCATCCAGAGAATTTTCTACCATCTCCTTGATTACAGATGCCGGACGCTCGACGACCTCTCCTGCAGCAATCTGATTTGTTACGAGCTGAGACAGTATTCTTATGGTCATATATCGTCTACCTGCAGTTTTCAACCCTGTAACGTGGATCGCGAAGATGATCTCTTATCGACTGAAAAATTGCATTTGCAATCTTTTTCTGATGGTCTGCTGAAGTCAGAAGCTTCTCCTCGCGTTCATTGGAGATAAATCCGGTTTCAACCAGGATCGAAGGTATATCAGGAGCCTTCAGTACCGCCAGAGATCTCTCATCAGGTCGGTATTTATGAAGAGTTGCAAACTTGGAAAAGTAGGTAATAATCCGGTTCGCCAGATCATATCCGGAATCCCGTGACTTTCCGGAGGTAAGATCGATTATCATATTTTTCATATATTCATTGCTTTCACCGTTGGCGGCTGTTTCCTCAAGAACCTCGCTTGCACCGCCGAGCAGAAGTGAATGCTTTGACTCAGAATTGCTCATCTTCTGATTTTCTCTGCCTGCACGGTCATTATTAAGCACAAGAACCGAGGCTCCTCTTGCAGATTTGTTGGCGGCGGCATCGGCATGAATTGATATGAGAATATCCGCATTCGCCTTTCTCGCCTTCTCAGAGCGCATATCCAGATCAACAAAAATATCTGAATTTCTAATCATTACAGCCTTCATATCAGAGGTGGCGTTTATCAGTTTCGCCAGTCTCCTGCTAATGGACAGCGTTACATTCTTCTCCTTGTGACCGGACGGTCCGGACGCTCCCGGATCCTTTCCTCCGTGTCCGGGATCTATGGCAATAACAACCTTTCTCTTTTTACATCTGCCTTTAATCTGTCCTTCTTCCTCTGTTTTATGTTTTGCATCGGCTTCAGCCTTTGCTCTTGCTTCAGCTTTGCGTTTCTCCTCCGCTTCAGCCTTTCTCTTTGCATCGGCTTCAGCCTTTGCTCTTGCTTCGGCTTTGCGTTTCTCCTCCGCTTCTGCCTTTCTCTTTGCATCGGCTTCAGCCTTTGCTCTTGCTTCAGCTTTGCGTTTCTCCTCCGCTTCAGCCTTTCTCTTTGCATCGGCCTCGGCCTTTGCTCTTGCTTCGGCTTTGCGTTTTGCCTCCGCTTCAGCCTTTCTCCTTGCTTCAGCCTCGGCTCTTTCCTGTTCCTCCATATGCCTCATGTTAGCCTCATGAAGCTGCTCCTTTTTCAACCGTGCCTCATCGGGAGTAAGAACCTTTATGTTCTCCTTTGAAACGGTTTCGTTTTTTCCAGAAGAAACAGGGGATACCGGTCTGACATCACGGACCGCAGGATCCTTCCCGTTCTCTTTTTTATCCGCTCCTTCCGCAGATACTACTCCTGTTCTGCCGGAGTTCCTCTCGGCCTCGCTCCTGGTTGCACCGTTTATGCGACTGTTAAGGAAATCAAGATATATGCGGTGATGAGTGTAGTTTGCCTGCGGTGCCAGTTTTCCAACAAGCGGCGACACATCCCATTTAAGAATAAAATGGTAGCGTACGGTTTTACCCTCTCTTGAAACATCAACCTTTTCAACTATTTTTCCAAAATTTCTGTCCACTCCGGGAAGGGATGAGCCGTTTTCAATATTTTTCAGCTCAAGCACCACATGATAAGGGGCGGTTTTTACCAGATTATGAACCGGGGAATCGACAAGATCAAAAACAATACGCGTCTTATCCGGCTGAACGGTGGAACGTATGCGGACAATCTCATTGCAAAAAGCATCGAAACTGAATAAAAACAGAAACAGGAATATAATCAGTTGTCTCAATTCAGACCCTCCAGTACTTTTTTGCCCTTATCGGAAACTGCCGTCATGCAGATTTCCCGGCCGCTTTCCAAATATGAAATACCTATCCGTATATCCGGTTCCGGGAAATATCCTTCCCCCATCTGCGGCCACTCCACAAGAACTACAGATCGGCCGTCAAAATAATCTCTAATCCCCATGAACTCCAGTTCTTCAGGATCCTTGAGGCGATACAAATCAAAATGATAGACAGTGAACATATCCAGGTCGTAGCTTTCCACCAGCGTATAGGTGGGACTCTTCACGCTGCCGCTGTGACCCAGTCTGCGAAGAAACCCCCGGGTGAAGGTGGTCTTGCCCGCACCGAGATCCCCCGTAAGATAAACACAAACTCCCTGAATGCAGGCACCGGCCAGCGATGCTCCCGCAAGCTCGGTTTCCGTCTCATTCTCTAAAAATTTTCTATATTCAGTCATACCAGCTAAACATTAACCAACTGTCTGATTCCGGGCAGCAGATCTGTAGGAAGAGTACCGATAAAACCGTCTGCCGACGCCTGAACTCCGGCTCTGCCGTGAACCGAAACACCTATCCTTGCAGCCTGCGAACAATTCATACCCTGTGCAAGAAAGGAGCCTATGATGCCTGCAAGAAGATCGCCCATACCGCCTACTGCCATGGCTGCATTTCCTTCTGCACTTACAAGAGTGGATTCTCCGTCATAAATCACTGTTCCATACCCTTTGAGCACAACAACAGCACCGAACCGCTCATAGAGTCTGACTGCCGTATTATATCTATTTTGTCTTACGGATTCGATATCAGTCTGCAAAAGCCTTGCTGCCTCCATTTCATGCGGAGTTATAACTGCGTTTATCAGTTTTCTGCAGTTTTTCGACAGCCAGTACAGTCCGTCTGCATCAACAACCTTCGGTCTGTCGGTATCTATGCACGCTTCAAAGATTCGTGCGGCCCTCTCATCTCTTCCAAGTCCCGGACCGAGCACCACGGCATGAGCCCACTGCAAAAGCTTCTGTACATCTGCAAGACCCGCATCATCAAGAGGCCAGAGCATAACCTCGGGAGTGCCGGCAAAAATCAAAGGAATGCTTTCCGGACTTGCCGCAACCCTGACAAGTCCCGCACCGCTTCGCAAAGCCGCCATTGCCGACATTTTCAGAGCACCCGGCATTGACGGAGCTCCGCCGATCAGAGCAAGTCTGCCGCTGTCGTTTTTATTAGATGAAGCCCTTCGCCGGGGAAGCTCTTCAGCAACCGACGGATCATCATACGAAAGACATCTGATGAGTGATTCACCCGAACACCGTTCCTTGACTCCCAAATCATTAAACTCGAGTCTGCCTATGTAGTCACATGCCACTCCTGTATAAAGTCCCGCTTTTCGTCTGAGCAGCATCAGAGTAAGATCCGAACGTACAGCGTCAGAAAAACACGCCCCCGTATCTCCGTCAAGTCCTGAAGGTACATCTGCAGAAATAACAAAGCGCCCATGACTGTGTCTGTTGATGAATCCTATCCAGTCAAGCATGGGCTGTCTGATTTCACCGCTTGTTCCAATACCCAAAAGGGCATCAACAAGAATATCACAGTCATCAGCAATGTCGTCGGAGAGCTGTGTCAGAATAATACCGCCTCCTGCCAGATATGTCTGCAGCGCCCATGCCGCCTCGGTACCTGCCCTTGGCTGCTTAAACTGAACACATCTGATTCTGCGGTATCCTCTCCCAAGAAGAACAGACGCTGTTTCATATCCGTCACCGCCGTTGTTTCCCGGACCGCAGAATACCAGAATACCGGCATTTTTATCACCTGCTTTTTTTTCCACACATTCAGCCAGAGCCAACCCCGCCCGGTGCATCAGATCGCAGCACAGCCCGTTCTCATCACAATACCGTTTCTCTATATTCCTGATCTGTGATCCGGTATAAAGTTCTTTCTCAAGCTCCATTGTAATTTCCGCCGCCTCCTTTTCAACCGCAAAAATAAAACACGGTTTATGTTCTATTCTAGCCTAAAACTCGGTTAAAATACCTGCACGGGCCGTTTTTTTAATCACAAAAGCAAAGAAATTAAAAAGAAAAACGTGATAACATAACCGCGGTTCAGCTTCTTGGTCAGTTCTCAAAAGATCACCAGCGTCATCGTATTCAAACAAAACAGAACAGATTCGCTGCTGCATGAGTCGATTCGCATGCCGGAATAAAGACTGGATCTGCCGGTATATCACTGTCCTTTCAGGAATCATAATGGAAAAAAAACATGATATTGCAGCAAACGAAGACTGTACTGCAGCAGTTCTGAAAGCCGCCGCTGAATGCGGATTTGATATGGCAGGTGTTTCAGGACTGGATCTTCCCGAGGATGAAATAGAAAAATATATTGAGTGGCTGAATCAGAAAAAATACGGCACAATGCAGTATCTTCCCGACGGACTTGAAATAAAACGCAATCCGGAAATTCTGCTTCCAGGTGCAATGTCTGTCATTTCTGTGGGATTGATATATAAATCCGGCATAACTGAGGCTGCAGATTCCTCACACGGAATGATAAGCGAATACGCCCTGGGAAGAGACTATCACAAGGTTCTGAAAAAAAAGCTTAAAAATCTTTCAGAAAAAATCAGAAAACTGCATCCGGAACTTGAAGACAGGTTCTTCGTTGACTCGGCTCCTGTATTTGAAAAACTGTACGGTCAGAATGCCGGACTTGGAACAAAAGGTAAAAACTCTCTTTTGATCAATCCGCTTGCCGGCTCAAAATTCTTTATCGGTGAACTTATAACCAACCTGCCACTCAAACCGACCGGCAGACTCGAATTCAATCCATGCAAAAACTGCCGCAGATGCATTGAGACCTGCCCCGCCCATGCAATAGGAGAATCAGGTGAAATAGACGCTTCAAGATGCATTGCATACCTTACTATTGAATACAAAGGCATCATACCGGATGAATTCTGTCAAAATATAGGAAACCGGATTTTCGGATGTGACGAATGCCAGAACTGCTGTCCATGGAACAGAAGAAAAGTAATGCATCATGAAAAGGATTTTTCATGCCGCTACCAGACATCCGATCTTGCACTTGAAAAACTTCTTTCCATGACAGAGGATGAGTATTTGAAATTTTTTGAAGGATCCGTAATCAGAAGAACCGGCTGGATCTGTTTTTTGAGAAATGTCATCATAGCAGCGGGAAATTCAGAAAATCAGGCATTGAAAAAAGATCTGGAAAAATATGCTTCACATGAGAATGAAATACTGAAAAATCATGCACAGAGAGCTTTGAAAAAACTTCAGGAATCCTGGTTTCTCAGAATCGCAGAGCACCCGGATGCAAATGATCCGCAACCGGAATGATAAGCTCAGAGAGTCTGACATCACCCCGCTCATCAGAGTAAGCAGACAAAAAAACATTCGGTACTATCTCACACTATCAGATTAACATTCTTCAGATCCGAATCAACTTGATATATCTTATATTTGCAGATAGTGTTTATCTGATCATGCCGAAAAACAGCGTTCTTAGGGGCGTGGGCATAAGGCATAATCTTTCCTGCTAACAAGGACTGTTTTACCTGCGGATCCCCGGTCATATGCGGAAGGAGCAGGTAGGAATGAAAACAAAGGAGCGACAGATGCAGATTCTCGGTGTTGATATCGGAGGCACAGGTATAAAGGGTGCCATTGTTGAAACGGATACAGGCGAGCTGGTTACAGAAAGAAAGAGAATAGAAACACCAAGACCGGCTACTCCTGAAGCCGTGGCTGCAACACTCAAGCAGCTTGTAGATCAGTTTGACTGGAAGGGACCCATTGGCTGCGGATTTCCGGCAACTATTCACCACGGCGTGGCATTCACGGCAGCCAATATAGACGCAAGCTGGGTAAATACTGCCGTTGACAGTCTTTTTACTGAAACCACCGGATGTGAATGCTTTGTGATCAACGACGCGGATGCCGCAGGTATCTGTGAAATGAAATTCGGTGCGGGAAAAGGTCGAAACGGTGTTGTAATGCTTCTTACAATAGGCACCGGCATCGGATCAGCAGTGTTCATCGACGGCAGACTGCATCCTAACACAGAACTGGGGCATCTGATCCTCGAAACCAAACACGGTTCCCAGAAGGCCGAACACTACTGCTCCGAAAGAGTCAGAGTGGAAAAGGATCTTGGATGGAATAAATTCGGACGCCGCTTCGGTCGTTTTCTCAATCGTCTGGAGTTTCTCTTTAATCCGGATTTGTTTATCATCGGCGGCGGAGTTTCCAAAAAGTTTGATCGCTTCTCGGATAATTTTACTCTGAGAACAGAGATAAAGGTCGCCGAGACTCTCAATCAGGCCGGAATTATAGGTGCAGCGGTTAACGCGGCACAGAAAAAGAGCGAAAATTGATTAACCTCCTATGAATTCAGGCGGAGCTCCATCTTCGGTATGGATGTTTCCGCCTTTTTAATCTGAACACCTCAAAAATGAAAATTCTGATTATAGTCCGCAAGCTCACCCAGGGCGGAGTTCAGCAGCAGACTGTTTCCTTTGCCAGGGCTGCAGTTGCTCAGGGGATCCAGACTCACGTGCTGATCCTGAAGAGTTCTCCCGATGAACTGAAACTTCCTGAAAACATCATAATCCACCGCATAAACATCAGAGAAATAATGTTTTCATCTTTCAGAGGGGTGGCGAGTTACCTTTACAGTCACATTCTTCTTCCTGCAATATGTCCTAAAAGCAAGGACTACGGCACGGGAAGATTTCTCAGCAAATGGTTTAAAAAGATTTTTCTTGCTGATTTTGAACGAATATACGGCAAACCGGATTTTATTTTTATAAGAGCTCAGGGAGCTTTTGATCTCCTCAATGCCTACCGCTGTCCCGGTGTATGCTACAGGTATGTTGACGGAAATCCGCATGAATACAGGGACAGACTTCCGTTTATTAATCCTGTGGGAAAGTATCTCAACCGCCAGACCTACGGAAATGCCGACTTTATCTGCGTTTCATCAGATCTGGCTGCAAGAATATCGGAAATTGCCGTCAGATCAGGTAAACCCGGCAATGTCACTGTATTCAGAAATTTTGTAGATATTGAAGAAATCAGACGGAAATCAGAGGATACACCGCCGATTCCTCTGCCCGAAGGTGATTATATTGTATCAGTGGGACGACTGGTGGAAACAAAGCAGCAGCATCTGTGCATCAGAGCCATGAAACATCTTCCAGAAGAGCTTAAACTGGTAATAGTGGGCGACGGTCCCGAGAAAAAGCGGCTGAAAAAACTGGTGTCAGAGCTAAAACTTGAAGACAGGGTGTTATTTACCGGCAATGCATCAAACCCCTACCCTTATATTCTGAATGCAAAAGCACTTGTTCATACAAGCGAGAAGGAAGGTTTTGGACTTATTTTTCTTGAGGCGCTTATTCTCAACACGCCGGTAGTAGCAATGGAAAGCATCGGAGGCATGAGGGACATTCTCAAAGGTCAAATCCTGTCAAATCAGATCGTACCCAGAAGCGTAGGCCTTCTGGCTGATAAAATAAAAGAAACCATCAGCAATCCCTATCAGAGCGTACCTGATATGTACAAGCACTACGATTCCAAAACAGCTCTCCATGAACTTATTAACGAGGTACTGAAAAATGAACAATCCATATCACCTCAGACCGGTAAAAACTGAAGAGATTTCTATTGAAGGAAATACACTGCGGCTGGATCCCGGAGAAGGACCTGTTCTTCTTGAAGCCGCATTCAGGCGTTCAATATGGCATCCCGGTGAAGCCTGGATTGAGATCTCGGCAGACGGTAAAACTGCTGAGCGACAGTACTTCGGGAAGACGCTAAAAGATTTTTGCTATGTGGATTTATCCGGAATTACAGCTCCATGCAGTATAAGAATAACAACTGCTGGTATTACCCTTGACAGGCAGGCGCGCCTTCTTCACTTCTCCAAAATCAGCAATGAAGGAGTGACACTTATCATCGCTCCCCATCCTGATGACGGAGAACTGGCATGTACCAGCTTCTACGGACGAAATACGTACCTTGTTACGCTTTCGGCTGGAGAAAAAATACAGGAACTCAGGAAACAGTACTTCAAATCAATGGATAAATCTTTAGAAGAGGCAGGAAGGCGCAAGGGTCTGCTCAGAGCCTTCAATGCATCGACTGTTCCTCTGCTTGGCGGAATACCTTACGATCAGATGGTGTGCCTCGGATACAGAGACGGGTTTCTTGAAGAAATGATAAATGGTGCGTCTGTATCATCACCATACAGACCGGGCGATTTTCGCATCTACAACTCGGGAACCGCATCGCAGAAACTAGGTTTGCTGGAAGATCCGGACAATTCTGCCGAGGATCTAAGAACCGAACTCGGAGAAATAATTAAAAGAATTAAACCTGCAAGGATCCTTGTTACGAATCCTTTTCTTGAATTTCACAGAGATCATCTGGCTGCAGGAAAACTTATTCTTAACATGAGCAGAGAAGGAACAACAGGCGATGCCGATATCCTGTTTTACAGCATTCATGCACAGCGGGAGAAGGATCCGTATTTCGGACCGGCGGGCTCAAGAATCACACTGCCTTCTTTCGCAAAGACACCAGAAATTGATCAGTCAGTTCACTTTTCCTATGTTTCAAACAATCTCACTGAAGAGGATATGAAGAAAAAAGCTGTTATGATGAACTGCATGTATGATCTGTACTCATCAAAGGATCACCGCTGGCGTCCAAGCCGTATTCTCGAATATCTGGATTCACCCAGAATAGGAAAAGCCTACTACTTCAGAAGGTTCATAAAAGCCAATGAAATATTTTTAAAACTTGAAAAATAAAACGGTTACTGCAAACAGCTATGCGGTAATCAGATTACTTAAGACATCAGCGGAATAAGCTGCCATAAACCGAAACGGACGGGAAAATTAAACTTGTCCTCTGTTTGAATATGAAGCTTGCACAAACTGTCCGGTACTCGCTCCTCCCCGAAATATTGCAGCAATCAGAACTGAACATAAGTACTTTTCTTTAGTATTTCACTGCTTTTAAAACATATCTTTTCATGTAAAAAAAGATCCGATCTGAAAAATTTCAAGATCGGATCCTTTATTCTTAAACTGACTTAAAAGTCAAACTGAAAATCAACCACCGAAGTTGTCGAGCAGTATGTTTTCATCCTCAACACCCAGATCATGGAGCATGTTGATTGTTGACTTGGTCATCATAGGAGGTCCGCACATATAGAACTCGCAGTCTTCCGGATTCTTATGACTCTTCAGATAATTTTCATAGAGAACATTATGAATAAATCCCGTGTAACCGGTCCAGTTATCTTCAGGAAGGGCATCAGACAAGGCAAGATGCCATTCAAAATTAGGATGTTCTGCAGCAAGCTGATCAAATTCATCAGCATAGAAAACCTCACGCAGGGAACGAGCACCGTACCAGAAGGTAATCTTTCTCTTGCTGTTTAAGCGCTTGAGCTGATCAAATATATGAGATCTCATCGGAGCCATACCTGCACCGCCGCCTACGAACACCATTTCAGCATCGGTATCCTTGGCAAAGAACTCGCCGAACGGACCGGAAATGGTAACCTTGTCACCAGGTTTGAGACTCCAGATATATGACGACATCTTGCCGCACGGAAGAGTCTTTGAAATTTTGCCGGTGGACTTGTCAAACGGCGGAGTCGCGATACGCACATTAAGCATAATCAGACCCTTTTCTCCAGGATAGTTTGCCATGGAGTATGCTCTTGTTATATGCTCATCAACCTTGGATACAAGATCGAACATTCCGTATTTTTCCCAGTCACCGCGGTACTTCTCAGGAACATCATAGTCTCTGTAGTGAACCTCATGAGGATCGGCTTCAATCTGAATGTAACCGCCGGCGCGGAAAGGAACCTCCTCTCCGTCAGGGATCTGAAGCTTAAGTTCCTTGATGAAGGTTGAAACGCTGTTATTGGAAATAACAGTGCATTCCCACTTCTTGACACCGAAAACAGATGCCGGAAGTTCAATACTCATATCACCGCGAACTGTAACCTGACAGGCCAGATGCATGCCTTCCTTAACCTCTTTCTTGGTAAGATGGTTAAGTTCTGTAGGAAGAGCTGCACTCGCACCGCTTTTAACACGTAGACGGCACTGACCGCATGTTCCGCCGCCGCCGCAGGCTGAAGATACGAAAATTCCCTTATCAGCAAGAGTTCCCAGAAGTTTGTCACCGGTAGAAACCTCGATAGTCTTCTCCGGATCATCATTTATGGCAATCTTTACGTTTTTATGTCTCACCAGAGTAGCCTTCGCAACGGTAATAACCGCAACGAGGATCATGATGATGGCAACAAAAGCGCAAACACCAAGTAATACTGTATTCATCTGTACTCCTTATAATGAAATACCTGAGAAGGACATGAAGGCGATTGCCATAAGCCCTGCGGTAATAAAGGTAATACCGAGGCCGCGCAGTCCTGCAGGAACATCAGAATACTTAAGCTTTTCACGAACTGCAGCTATCAGTATAAGAGCGATAGCCCAGCTGGTACCCGAACCGAAGCCGTAGACAACAGATTCGGCAAAATCATATTCACGCTGTACCATAAATGAAACGCCGGCAAAAATAGCGCAGTTTACGGTAATAAGCGGAAGGAAGATACCCAGCGTCTGATACAGACCCTGAAAATGACGGTCCAGCACCATCTCCAGCACCTGCACGCATGCTGCAATTACGCCGATGTATGTGATAAATCCAAGAAAGGAAATATCAACACCATCAATTATCGAATTAGGGCGAAGCACATTGTCATAGATGATGTTGTTTACAGGAACAACGAGCATCTGCACGGCAATAACCGTAATGCCAAGACCCACAGCAGTCTTCACATTCTTGGACAGTGCAAGAAATGTACACATACCGATAAAGAAGCTTAAAGCCAGATTCTCGATAAAGATAGACTTTACCAGCAAGTTAATATAATGTTCCATTTCTACTCCCTGGTTACCACAAACTGAGCCGGTTCAACCTGCTTGGCGTAACGCTTCGTGCTTCTTACCCACCATATAAAGAGACCGATCAGGAAAAAGCCGCTAGGCGGAAGAACGAGAAGACCGTTAGGCACATACCAGCCGCCGTCCTTGGCCAAAGGAAGCACGGTTAAACCGAACCATGTACCCGAACCGAAAATTTCACGTACTGTACCAACAGACAGAAGTATGATGGAGTAACCCAGACCGTTGCCGATACCGTCAATGAGAGAAGGCAGCGGAGGATACTTCAATGCGAAAGCTTCTGAACGTCCCATAACAATACAGTTGGTAATAATCAGACCGACATAAACGGAAAGCTGCTTATCCAGCTGATAGTTAAACGCTTTGAGAAGCTGATCCACCACAATAACAAGTGATGCAATAACGGTAAGTTCAGCTATAAAGCGCACACTACCCGGGATCACGTTACGAATGGAAGAAACCGTCAGATTGGCAAACGCGATAACCGCTGTTACGGAAATCGACATAACCATGGCAGTCTTCATATTGCTGGTTACGGCAAGAGCGGAACAGATACCGAGAACCTGAACGATAATTGGATTTATGCTGATAAGAGGATTAAGCAGCACTTCCTTTAAATTTAATTTTTCCTGAGCCATTACTTACTCCCCAACTGTTTAAGGAATTTGCCGTAGGCATCATCACTAAGCCAGTATTTCATGCAGTTTGTAACACCCTTGCCGGTAAGAGTAGCACCGGAAAGGCCGTCAACCTCAATCATGGAGCCCTGCGGAGCCGGTCCCTTATAGACACTGATTGTCTTTCCATCCTGCATTACCAGTTTGCCTTTCCATTTGGCAGTCCATACAGGATTTGATATTTCACCGCCAAGACCCGGGGTTTCACCGTGTTCATAGAAATTGATGCCCTCCACATTCTTTCCGTCAGGAGTTACAGCCAGAAGACCGTAGAGAGTTGACCACAGTCCCTGTCCGTAGAACGGAAGAATATAGGATTTAATCTTGCCTGAAGGATCCTTTGCAACATAAATAGGCATCAGCTTTGATCTGAATCTGATACCGGCGGCATCATTTTCCTTCTCGATCACATGCTTGTATTCCTTAGTCTTTGACTTTGAAACATAGTCAAAATCCTCAGGATCTTCCTTGGTGCTTGAAACAATCATGCCTGTATCCAAATCCAGCATCTGTGCAGTGATGCGTTCCTTGTAGAACTGCACGCTGTCACCGGTCTCCTGATTGAAATCAAGACCTGATACCAGAATGATATTATTCTGCTTGTCGCGAAGTTTCTCCTGCTCCTGGATATCTCTTAGAGCAACTGTAGTTCCGGCTACAAAAATGGAGCACACAAGACACAGAACAAATACAACCAGGAATGTCTTCCCAACTGATTCTTTATTACTTGCCACGAGCTAATCTCCTCTTTATATTACGAGACTTGATAACGTAGTCAATCAGCGGAGCACACATGTTGCCGAACAGAATTGCCAGCATCATGCCCTCAGGAAAGGCCGGATTGACGACACGGATCAGTACCACCATGAAGCCAATTAAGAAACCGTAAATATATTTACCCTTATTGGTATAAGCTGATGAAACAGGATCTGTTGCCATAAACACCATACCGAAGGCAAATCCGCCAAGTACAAAATGCCACCAGAACGGAAGCGAGAACATCGGATTTGTATCTGAACCGATAATATTCAGCAGCAGAGATGTCAGCAGCATTCCTAAAAACAAGGAAAATACAATTCTTAGGGAAGCAATTCTGGTTACAAGCAACACTGCAAGACCCACAAGGATCATAAGTGTTGAAACCTCGCCGATGGAACCGGGCATGTTACCGAGGAACGCATCCATCCAGGTCAGCTTCTCACCGGTTACGGTATTGGTCAACGCCTCAATATTTACTCCTGAAGCCAGACTTGCAAGAGGAGTAGCACCTGTTGCACCGTCTACAGCAGCCTTTGTGGCAACCCAGACGCCGTCACCGGAGATCTGTGCCGGATATGCGAAAAACAGAAACGCGCGGCCGACAAGAGCCGGATTCATGAAATTCATGCCTGTGCCGCCGAATATTTCCTTGCCGATAACAACACCGAAGGAAATACCGAGAGCAGCCTGCCACAGAGGAAGTGTCGGAGGAACAATCAGCGAGAACAGAATGGATGTTACAAAAAATCCTTCATTAATCGGATGTCCCTTGACTATGCAGAACAGAACCTCCCAAAAACCGCCGACTGCGAAAACGACAGCGTAGATAGGAAGGAAGAAAGCCGCACCAATCGCCAGTTTCGTTATCAGACCGCCGGACTGATCCAGAGAGAAGCCAAGCATCTGAAGAATCGCAAAACGCCAGTCTTCACTGAACAGTTCAGGGGTTCCGACCCCACCGTGTGCGTTAAGATATGAAAGCGCATTTGCACCGACGTTATACATACCCCAGAACATTGCCGGGAACACTGCAAACCACACGATAATCATCATACGCTTCAGATCTGCATAATCGCGCACATGAACCTTGGATCGTGTCACCTCGCCCTGAGTATAGAAAAAAGATGCCGTACCCTCATAGAGCGGAAATAATTTATGAAATTTTCCACCCTTCTCAAACAGAGGTGCCATCTTTTCTAGAATTGTTCTTAAAAACACTGATTAACCCTCCTGCTCAATCTTGTTGAGACATCTGCGCAACATCGGTCCGAAATCCGATTTACACGGATCAACATAAGTGCAAAGCGCAAGATCCTCTTCGTCCAATTCCAGACAGCCAAGAGCCTGAGCCTCATCGGTATCCGTAATAGCAATAGCCCGCAGAAGAAGACTTGGAATAATATCCATAGGCAGAATGCGATCAAAGCAGCCGAACGGAATAATTGCTCTGGCTCCGCCGTTCACACCTGTGTTGAAAACAAAATCTTTCTTCTTATTAAAGAAAGGTCCGATGAAAGTATTGCTTACTGAGAATTTCTTGAATCCTGGCAGCATCCAGCCGAGAAATTCCTTCTCATCTCCCTCAGGAATTATGGATATCTGAGTAAAATAGCGTCCCATGTAGTCCAGAACTCCTTCAGCCTTACGTCCGTAGATGACTGAGCCTGAAATTACACGCTGCTTTGCAGATGTCTTAATGTTGCCGTCAGTAAGTTCGCTCACGCATGCTCCTGCGACAGTCTGAACAAGACGCGGACTGATTACTCCAGGGCCGCCGATCGCTACATAGCGGGTACTGTCCAGTTCTCCGGTTGTAAAAAGTTTTCCGATGGCAATAACATCCTGATAGCCGATATTCCAAAGAACTCTATCAAGAGACGCACCGACGAGTTTGTGCATATGAGTGCCAGCAAGTCCGGCAGGATGCGGACCGACAAAGACTTCCTCCTTTATATTGGATGCGGTGCCTTGCGGAAGACTGTAATCACCCTTGCAAACATATACCGTACCCTCGGTAAGACGAGAGATTACATTAAGACCGCAGGAGAAATCATCAGCTCTGGAATTGATGATGGCCTTGACATCCGGAGCCAGAGGATTGGTATCCATTGCTGTAACAAAAATATGCTTAGGCTGAGAGGTCACTGCCGGAACCTTAGCGAAAGGTCTGGTTCTGAAAGCCGTCCAGAGACCGGATTTTACCAACTCATCAACAACAGCCTGGCGATCGACTGAAAGAAGATTCTTTGCATCATACTTATCAAAACCGACTGCACCTGAAGTTTCGTCAACCTGGATCACAAGTGAAACAAAGCATCTGCGCTCACCGCGGTTGATTTCAGCAACCTTGCCACCCAGCGGAGCCGTATAAACAACTCCAGGATTTTTCTTATCTTCAAAAAGAGGTTGTCCCTTTTTGACGGAATCTCCCACATCAACCAGCATAGTCGGCCGCAGTCCCGGATAATCGGAGCCCAACAAAGCAACCTTGGTCACACTGTCAGTCTTGACTATCTCTGATCCAGCTCCACCGCTGATCGGAAGATCCAAACCTTTCTTTATTTTGATCATAATTTTTCCGACATTGATAGAAAATTTCAGAAATGTAAACGGCAGACTGACATCTGCCGTTTTGTTTAATTGCACAAAACCGCATGGATTTTATCAAAAAACGCCTTTTTTATCCAACTTTTTAAATCATGATGCTTTAGTGTCCTGCTTAAGATCACAGCATGAAACCTGGCTGATTTGAAAATACAGTAAACGACAAAGCTGTGCGGCTGACACCGGCACAACAAACGGATAAACAATTAAGAAACAGCAGAATTTTTTGAAAACAGGATCAGTCTGCAGCCGGAGAACGGTTGATGCATACAGACTCAAGAGACCAGCGAGGATGGACTTTAATCTGATTTCCGGCCCGTTCGCCTGCCAGAAATCTCTGCATCCCGGCATATGCTATCATGGCACCGTTATCGGTGCAGAAGGAAAGACGAGGAAAATAAATTTCTCCGCCGCGCCTGTCCATCAGTTCACCAAGTGCAGATCTTATCCGCTGATTTGCACTTACACCTCCCGCAACAACGAGACGATTAAAGCCGATCTGATCCAGAGCTCTTGAACACTTAATCACCAGTGTATCAGTTACAGCCGCCTCAAAAGATGCCGCAATATCAGCCTTTGTTCCGCCGCTTGAATCAATGTGCATAAGTGCATTCGATGCCGCGGTCTTGAGTCCGGAAAAGCTGAAATCCAGTCCCGGTCTGTCCGTCATCGGCCTTGGAAATTTAAATGCCCGAGGATTGCCGTTCTTTGCAAGTTCAGATACCAGGGGACCTCCAGGATACGGAAGATCAAGAAGTTTTGCAGTTTTGTCAAAAGCCTCTCCGGCGGCATCGTCAATCGACTCTCCAAGAATGGAATAGGCAGCAAATCCGTCAACCTTTATGAGAAGTGTATGACCTCCTGATACCAAAAGAGCAAGGAAAGGATAAGCCGGCGGATTATCCTCGAGCATCGGAGCAAGAAGATGTCCCTCCATATGATTTACAGGGACGGCCGGACAGTTCCACGCATATGCCAGACTTCTGGCCACCGTGGCTCCGACCATCAGTGCACCAATCAGGCCAGGACCGGCGGTATAGCATACAGCATCTATATCCGACGGTCCGCAGGATGCTTCATGAAGAGCCGCTTTGATAAGAGGAACAGTCTTTCTGATGTGATCTCTTGACGCAAGCTCCGGAACGACACCGCCGTACATTGCATGCATTGCAATCTGTGAATACAGCTGATTAGCAATCAGTCCCTTCTCCTGATCATAAACGGCAACTCCCGTTTCGTCGCAGGAACTCTCAATAGCCAAAACTCTCATGAATAATCCGTACAGAAATCCAAATTACACAAAATTAAATTTAATCAGACCCGAAAGCTGCAGAAATCCAACTTCAAAACTGAAACAAGACAGACAGGACATATATTTAACGCCGCACACTTTTATACAGATAACAAAATCTTCAGTCGCAGTGAAGTAATGAAGACTGTACCAAACCGTAAAGCAGTACTTTCCTGTCGCGTGTGATATTCTAACACAAGTCACAAAAACGGTAGAAAAAGGTTTTCAGGAGACACTCTGCAAACATGAAATTGAAAAGCCATGCAAAAAAAGAGGTTGTTTTTCAATCAATCACTCATAATTGCGATAATTAACCTTGCAAATTTTACTTTCTGATCCATAACCTATTTCTGTGTGGTAAACAAAGCTTAGAGCAGCTGCCCCGCCGGGAATAAATAACATTAAAAAAAATCAAATAAAACTGTTCACTTGACAAGCAGACGGGTTTTGAATAAAATTCGCCATAATTGTGACTGTAGTCATTAAATTCGCGGTTTTTCCCGCACAGGTATTTGAAACTTAAATTTGATATTTCTAGGGGTGAGTGGCTCATGCCAATTATTAAGGTACGTGAAAACGAAACTTTCGACGTAGCATTACGCCGTTTCAAGCGTTCTTGTGAAAAAGCAGGTATTTTAGCAGATGTTCGCAACCGCGAGTTCTACGAGAAACCTACAACCATCCGCAAGCGCGCAAAAGCTTCAGCAGCTAAGCGTCATGCTAAGAAGATGGCTCGTGAATCAGCTCGTCGTACGCACCAGTACTAAGAGTGTAATGTTTCACGTGCGTTGAATGTAACGCATACTTGTTTTAATCCACACTTTGGGATCTTTTGCGGTTCAAAGTGTGGTTTTATCGTTTTAAGACCAGGGAGGAAATATGTCTTTACGCGAAAACTTGAACGATATGATGAAGGAAGCATTACGATCAAAGGATAAGGAACGCCTCTGCACATTAAGACTTGTACTTTCCGAGGTCAAGAAGAAAGAAATAGACGAAAAGGTTATCGTCACTGATGAGATTATGATCGCTATTGCTTCAAAAATGATCAAGGAGCGAAAGGATTCTGTTTCCCAGTACAGTGCGGCTAACAGGCAGGATCTGGTAGAAAAGGAAGAGAATGAAATCAAAATTATTTCAGAATTTCTCCCTGCACAGCTTACGGAAGAGGAGCTGGATCTTGTAATCAAGGAAACAATAGCCGAAAGCGGAGCTCAATCAGTAAAGGAGCTTGGCAAGGTTATGGCTTTGCTCAAGCCTAAGGTTCAAGGCAGAACTGACATGGGACAGCTCAGTTCCAAACTCAAGGATCTTCTCTCCAGATAACAGCAGCCTGCCACAAAAGGACAGTACAGAGATGATCCCTAAAGAATTCATAAGTGAATTAATTGCGCACACTGATATCGTGGAAGTGCTCAGTGAACACAATGTTCAGCTTAAACAGACAGGAAGAGAAGAATTCAAGGCGTGCTGTCCTTTTCATAGCGAAAAGACTCCATCTTTCTACGTAAGCCGCGACAAGCAGGTGTACAACTGTTTCGGATGCAAGGCGAAAGGAAATGTAATAACATTTCTTCAGGAATACGACAAACTGAGTTTTACAGATGCTGTAGAAACCCTTGCAGAACGTCTGAACCTGGAGGTTCCAAGAGAGGGGCGTTCACAGAGAGACGGCAGAAATGCAGCTTCATACAGAACAATGTATGAGTTAATGAAAGACTGTGCTGACCGATATCACCGGGCTCTGAAAAGTCCTGAAGGAGTTGCTGCCATGGAATATCTTAGCAGCAGAGGGATAACTCCGGAAACAATTGAGAGATTCAACATCGGTTATGCACCGGATCTGTGGAACTTTATAAGCAACTCTGGAGATTTATCAAACCAGACAAGAGCAGAACAGTTGCTGGAACTTGGGATGATAAAAAAAACAGCTGACGGCAGAGATCATTTCTACGATATGTTCCGCAACAGAGTCATGATACCGATTCTTGATCGCAGAGGCAGAGTTATAGCTTTCGGCGGCCGGGTGCTGGACAAGGAACTGCCTAAATACATGAACTCGCCGGAAATGGCCATCTTTCACAAGGGAAAGGAGCTTTTTGGACTCTACCAGACAATCGAATGGCACAAGAACAACCGTCTGGAAATAAATAAACTGATTGTGGTAGAGGGATATATGGATGTTATAGCCCTGGCTCAGTATGGAGTAAATTACGCTGTAGCATCACTCGGTACAGCTACCACAATTGATCAGCTGCAGCTTATATTCCGTCATACCAAACGGTTGATATGCTGCTATGACGGTGATGCCGCCGGTCACAAGGCTGCATGGCACGCACTTACCCTTATGCTGCCCATCATGAATGACAGCATTGATGTATCATTTGCCTTCCTGCCGCCGGAACACGATCCGGATTCATACGTCAGGGAGAATGGAAAGGATAAATTCGAGGAATATCTTGACAATGCGATGCCTTTTGACAGGTACCTTTTCAGCTACCTTGTCATACACCAGGTAAATAAAAGCAATAATGCCGAACTGGCAGATTCCGCTCTGACGCTTCTTGCAGGAATGCCCGATACTCTGAGATTGAGCACCATGATATCATCTCTTTCCAAAAAGGTGTTCATGGATCCGGAAAAACTTCTTGCCCAGCTGAAAAGAAAGCGGACATATAACAGAGGCGACATCCGCAGTCCCGTCAATGAAGAGAGTGCACCTTTTGAAATAACTCCGGTAAGGAGACTGATTATACTGGCAGTTCAGTATCCTACATGTGTGCAATCCAACGGCAAAGCAATTGTTGATCTTGTGAATCAGATAATAGAGCTCAATATTGACCTCAAGGGATTTGATGTTCTGGTACGTCTGATTGAATTTATTTTAAAACACGAAAAAGGATGTATATCGGCCGCCAGCATTGTCGAAGCCTACGCTGGAACAAAACTGGAAGTATGGATCAGAAGAATGGCTGAAATTGAACTTTATTCAAGGGCATCCAACATAGATCCGAATAACGTATCTAAGGATATAATAGCAACACTTACAAGAATACTGGTGGATGATCATCAAACAAAGGCAAGCAGTCTCCGTCAGCTCAGCATGAAAAGAAAACTGACAGAAGATGAATTAAGAGAACTTACAGAACACCTTTGTTTTGTAATGAAATACTACGGAAAACCGATAATTGAAGGTGATGCCAAAAGTACGGATGGACGTCACTGAAAAAAAAACGGAGTAACACCAGCAGAACTGTTACAAGTGTTAAGCCCGTGCACAGGCATCATTACCGGGAGCAAGAAAAAAGATTATATACGAAACGTGTATAATCAGGCGGCGGCAGAATTTCTGATACCTACATCTAATTGACAGAATCACGCAGAAATATGCTCAGTCGGGAAACAGAACAGCCTGTATTAATCGATAAAACAGCGGCATACCTGTGCTGGCAGCGAAAGAATAACATAACAATGTCTCATTAAGCATACAAGGAAACCATACCGTATGGAAAACATAGCAAATGTTCAGCCGGAAGAAGACAGCAGCAACCAGAACCCTTGGAGCCTTCTGTGCAATAAAGCAAGAGAAAAGGGCTATTTAACCTACAACGAAATTGCTGATACCATTCCTGACTACAACCAGGATACATTCAACGATCTTCTCCAGATGTTCCAGGACATGAAGATAAAGGTTGTTGAAAACGAACCGTCGGAAGGCGAGGAGATACTCGGCGATCCTGAAGCTATAGAAGAAATACCAGATACATCCGAAGTTATAGCCAATGTGGAATCCGAAATCGGAAGAACAACCGATCCGGTGCGCATGTATATGCGTGAAATGGGAACAGTATCGCTGCTCACCCGCGAAAAGGAAATTGATATTTCCAAAAGAATCGAAGACGGTCTGAACACTGTCCAGACCACAATCGCATGCTATCCTAAGGCCATACGTCCTCTTCTTGATGATTTTGATGAATATCTTAACGGGAACATGAAGCTCCAGGAAATGATCACCGGCTTCAGTTTTGTTGAAGATGAAGAGAATATCGATCTGTCGAAGGATAAGTTCGCCGAAGAGATGAATGAAGACGGCGATCTTGATGACAATGACAGCATTGCCGAAACCGAAGATGAAAACTTATCCGATGATGATATGGAGGATGAAGAATCGTCAAAGCGTGATGAAAAGAGCAGCGACAGCGATATGGATTCCGACGGAGATGAGGATCAGGGACCGGATCCAGAAGTAGCAAAGAGCAGATTCAAAGAACTCAGGACACAGGTTGAAATTACCGAGGAAACTATTGATAAATACGGAAGAAAATCTCCTGAGGCTGCTGCTGAAATAGATAAACTTGCAGAAATTTTCAGATATTTCAGACTTACCGCCAAGCAGTTCGAACGACTGGTCAGCGTCATCAGTGATATGCGCGATAAGTACGTGGAAACAGAACGGAAAATGATGGGGTACTGCATAAAGAAATGCCACATGACAAAGGAAAGCTACAACAAATACCGTCATCAGTATCCTGAAACATCAATGGAATGGTTCTATGACGCTATAAAATCAGGAGCTTCTTGGGCAGAAAAACTGAAAACCTATGAATTTCAGATAAAAGATGATATTGCAGTCATCAGCAGTATCGAGCAGAATTCAGGTCTCACAATCACTGAGATAAAGGATTTGTACAAGAATCTCTCATTAGGTGAAACCAAGGCGAAACGGGCAAAAAAGGAAATGATTGAAGCTAATCTGCGACTTGTTATTTCCATTGCAAAAAAATACACCAACCGCGGTCTCCAGTTTCTCGATCTGATACAGGAAGGTAACATCGGTCTTATGAAAGCCGTTGACAAATTTGAATACCGTCGCGGATATAAATTCTCAACCTACGCCACATGGTGGATAAGACAGGCCATAACCAGATCTATCGCTGATCAGGCCAGAACCATCCGCATCCCTGTTCACATGATAGAGACCATAAACAAGCTGAACCGTATATCCAGAGGCATGCTTCAGAACAAAGGTCGTGATCCTACTCCTGAAGAGCTGTCAAAAGAAATGGGCATGAGCGAGGATAAAATTCTGAAGGTTCTGCGCATTGCAAGAGAGCCGATATCCATGGAAACACCTATAGGCGACGATGATGATTCACATATCGGAGACTTTATAGAAGATAACACCCTGTCATCTCCGGATGAATCGGCAACTTCAGAATGTCTGAAGGCTGCGATCAAGCAGGTACTTAATGCTCTGACAGAGAGGGAAGCCAAGGTTATCTGCATGAGATTCGGTATCGGCATGAATACAGATCATACTCTGGAGGAAGTCGGCAAGCAGTTTGAGGTAACCAGGGAAAGAATCAGACAGATTGAGGCCAAAGCTCTCAGAAAGCTTCGTCATCCGTCAAGAGCTGAACCGCTCAAGTCCTTCAATGATGACAACCTGTAAATTTTAAAAGACTCTCAGCACGATTATGATACAGTTTAAATTCTGTCTTAAATTAGGATATACAGGACTGTATGCTGAAAAATAACTGTTGATCATGATCAGTCTATAAAGCTGCCATCAAGATCCGGATAATCCGGATCTTTTTTTTTTACATGAAAGACTGCTGAATACAGCATCAAAATAATATATACATTAACCAGTTACACGAATTGAAATTGTTTTGAAAAAACATCAAAAAATCTATCCGTGATAAAATTCACACTTATAACGATGGAAATTCCTTATTTTTTTTATAAAAGGTTTATTTACACTAGAATGTAATCAGTGCATTATCCGCGGACAGGGGAACATTCCCGAGTCATGAATTATGCATGTAAAAGAATCAATATTAAGTATTAACAACAAATCAATGGACTAAATATGGCTTTTCAAAAAAATAAACTTTGTACTGCGGTAGCGGTCGCTCTGTTCGGCGCGGCTCTGGCAGCCTGTGGCGGTCATCATCATCATCACGGTGGCGGTGGCGGCGGAGACGGCACAAACGCATGGTCGGAGCTTGAGAATGATTTTGCCCAGGATCTGATAGAACTTATCGGCGATCTGCCTGAAATGTCGGACGAATGCAAGGTTGCTGCAGGACAGCTTATCGTCAGCGGTGAAATTGCTGCATTTGAAAAATACGGAGCATGGATTTGGAACGGCGACGGAAATCTTCATCCTGCCGCCGGATGGCCGGGTTATGAAATTCCTGATGATAATATTGTTGAAGCATGTGCACTGGCAACCCGTACTGTAGATATTGCAGATGAAGAAAGAGAACCTGCACCGGCACTGGATGACGGATGGTCGGGAATTGTTACTGATTTAGAAGGCGGAAGGCAGACAATAGATGTAAACGGACTGAATCAGACAAAGGCCTGCCTGCAGCTGACAGAAGAAACTGACGGTCAGGGACATTACATTGCCAAGGCAGTTTCACCTCGCGAATGCGGTGTTCATGTTGAAGGAATGCCGGAACTGGATGAGGTTCCTATTGAAGTTTATATGGTCGTCAACGGCAAGAAGTACTTTGACGGCGACAATGTCGACTACACAGAAGTAGCAGGCGATGATGAAAGCAAGGCAATCGAAGTTGTTCTGCTGCTGAAGGGTGAGAACATTGATGAAAACACCACCGGCGTATTCTGGTTCAACGACGATGAAAAGAACAAGGTTGAATTCAAAAACAGCGCCAAGGTCAAGGTTGGTGAAAACATTAAACTTGAAGACGGCGACCAGAAAGAGGGTATAATCCATATCAGCTACACTCCAAAGGATGCCGACGGCAATGATCTCGATCCTGTTGAAGCTTCAATATCCATTACCAAAAACTACACTGCGAAGGATCAGGAAGCCCGCATGAAGGAGAAGGAGCCTAATGAGACTCTCGGTGCCATCTACTCTCCTGAAAAGACTGTCTTCAGAATCTGGTCTCCTGAAACAGATGATGTCAAGGTCAATGTTGACGGTACTGACTATGAAATGAAACTGGCTCAGGTTGACAGTTATACCAAGGTGTACGAAGTTGCTGTAGAAGGCGACCTTGCAGGCAAGACCTACCAGTTCTCAATCAAGGGCAACAAGGTTCGCGATCCGTACGGCAGAATGACAGCCAAGGGAAATGCCACTGCAAACATTGTCATGAATCTGGAAAACACAGAGCCTGACGACGGATGGGTTAAAAATCCTGTTGAGTTCAAGAACAGAGAGGATGCTGTTGTATATGAGGTTCACGTTCGCGACTTCACCATCGATGAGACATCCGGTGTAGACGCGGATAGACGCGGCCGCTATCTCGGTATGGTTCAAGAAGGAACCATGTACGAAGGATTCCCTACCGGTATTGATCACCTTAAGAAACTCGGTATTACCCATGTTCAGCTGCAGCCGATCTACGATTATGCAACCTGCTCTGAAGTAGATTCTCAGGACAACTCTTGCTACAACTGGGGTTATGATCCTTGGAACTACAATGTACCTGAAGATCGCTACACTTCTGTATTCGGAACTGATAACTACGAACGGAAGATTAAAGAAGTGAAGACCATGATTAACGATTTCCACAAGAACGGTATTCGTGTAATTATGGATGTGGTATACAATCATACTTTTGACAAATCAGTATTTGAGAAGATTTCAGAAAAATACTATATGGGCAACAACGACCTGTCAGGATGCGGCAATGCTATCAACGCCGACAACAACATGGTCTGGATGATGATCAGAGACTCCCTCGACTACTGGGTAACGGAATACCATGTTGACGGATTCAGACTTGATCTTGCCGGAGTATTCGGAATCAAGGACTTCTCCGACTGGGGTGTATATCTCAACAAGCGTCATCCTGATGCAAATCTGCTGATCTACGGCGAGCCATGGACCGGCGGCGGTGATTCAACTGCAATCAAAGATCCAGTCCGTACAGGCAGAATGTTCATGCAGGATCCGGATGCTCATGTAGGTGCATTCAACAACAGAATCAGAAACTGTCTGAAGTCTTCCAGCGACAGAAGTGATTCCGAAGGTAACACCTCAAGACTTGGATTCATCTTCAATCAACTCAACACTGACTGGGATACCAACGGTACTGATGAAAACGGAAATGCACTTAACGGCAACAAGGAATGCGTATTCATGAGCGTCAAAGCAGGTGTACGTACCGAAAACGCTCCTGCCGAAGTGGTTGATGAATGGTCTGCACAGGGCTTCTCAGATCCTGAACAGGCAGTTTCCTATATCACCGCTCATGACAATCTGGCACTGCGTGACAAGATTGAAAGAGCTTCGATTGACGGAGAGGTTCTCTATGATGAGGATGAAGTCAAGACCATTCAGGCCTACGCCAACAGCATCATCATGGTAAGCCAGGGTATTGCATTCATCCACGGCGGTGAAGAACTTGGAAGAACCAAAAAGGCAGCCGGCGAAGAAGGTGAGAGCCCGATGTGGAACACTTACAAGACCACTTCAGGCGCCAACGACTTCAAGTGGAATCTCCTGAATGAAGGCTGGGCCGAAGTTAATGAAACCTACGGTGACTACATCAAGATGCGTAGAGATCATCCTGCATTCCGCATGACAACAGCAGAGCTTATCAACAAGAATGTAACTCTTGATCCTGCAAGTACCGATGAAGTTGTAATCATCAACATCAACGGTGAGGCTGTAAATGATGAATGGGGCACAATCAAGGTCGTTATGAACAGTAAGGACACAGAGGTTGAAGTTGCAGGTGTTGCCGAGATGACCAAGGTTGCCGACGGCAAGGATGTCGGTAATGTGACTCAGAACAGCAAGGCTGCTCCTCGTGCAGTATCCATCTGGATAACCGAGAATGCCAATTACTGTGGCGCAACTCAGAGATTTAACAGCCTCTATCTTGTTGGATCATTCTCAGCTTCAAACTGGACTACATTTATTGAAATGGAACGACACTGCGAGGGAAATTTTGCTTGGTGGCAGACCAAAGAACCTGTCAGTCTTTCTCCTGGAACCGAATTTTTGTTTTTAGAGGAAGCCAACAATTGGTCGACGAAGATTGGATACAGCAGTTCCAACGATACTGAGAGTTCCTGTTATGCAGGAAGCCTTGATGCAGTATTATCAGGAGCTGTTGCTATTGACTGTCACATCTTCAATCTGACTAAAGGTGAAAACACTGATAATATCGTACCTGATAGTTGGACTTCTGGTGTAAGTCTTGATGGTGACTATAAGATCGAGCTGCATGAGTCGGATCTCGCCATGAAAATGTGGAAGAAACTTCAACAATAAACTTCAGTATGATTCAGTAATAATTACTGAAAATTTCTGATAGATTAAGATCCGGTTATACCGGATCTTTTTTTATATCTATACACCTGCTTATTCTCAAAATAAAATCCAGCAAATTAAAAAGGCTCTGTTCAACAAAAGTGTTGATACCACAGAAATCCAATACATTTCATAAAGTATTTATTTTTGAACTTAAAAAAGTAAAATTTTTAGCCAGATAACTTTATGTACGTATCACGCAGGTTTCAGGCTTAACTCTGTCCCTTAACAGAACCATTAAAAATAACACATAAGTCATTTCAACGTGATAAATTTCACACTTATAACGATGGAAAACGCAATTTTTTTTATTAAGGGATCATTTACCCTAAAATGTAATCTGGTGTCACAGCCAAGTTAGTTTGTCATCAAAACAGTCCACTAAATTGTCAAATTCTCAGCTCTAAAATTTTCCTGAGTAAAAGATCCTAATTTTGCCAGTTGTTGTTGCTCTCTTCCTTTGTCAAAACC
>JAEEGF011109316.1_pt1 | contig 101902 bp, 82 predicted proteins | sample 9134171 | NCBI WGS metagenome assembly JAEEGF01 (sample SAMN16246542, study PRJNA631951) | gut metagenome | biome: gut microbiome; feature: rumen; material: AP-attached | host: Bos | place: Iran: Karaj | collected 2018-10
GGCATTGCTTTCGGGAACCACCGTCGGCGGCATGGACCGTACCGAGATCGAAGCCTCGGTTAGCACAATGCAAACAGAACCAGCGCCTGATCCACATTTGCAACCGCCGGTCTTATCAGATCATTATTTCTCTCAAGAACCGTTGATATATTTCCTTTCATCTCTGCTTCATCTACAATGTCAATCTCAACATTATCGCCAACAAGCGGTTTTATACTCTTATTTCTAAAAACTCCTTTGGCCTTGCACTCATATACTCCGCACCCTTCAATGTGAACATAGTAAAATCCTGCAATTCCCTTTATTATTTTACCGGTCATATTCGCCTTTCATCAGCAACTGTACTTATTTCAGTGACATGAAGTCTATTTATCATATTTCAGTGACATGAAGTCTATTTATCATATTTCAGTGACATGAAGTCTATTTTTTATTTAAGTTCAATCTGCGTATCAACAATTACAGCGTTATTTACATATAACTGTAAGTTTGCTGTTCCGGAATAATTTTCTACTACTGTGTATGTGTAATCTCCCGGCCAGGTTTCCAGTCTCGAATAAGCCGGATCAACGCTGACTTTCTTTCCATCCACATAAATTGCTATTGCACCGGATGTCAGATGTTCTCCGTTTGCATCAAGCATATCTTCCAGCGAGAAAGTATACGCTGCCGAGTAAGTAGCCTGAGCCGTTGTTTCCACAACCGTAGTAGGTTCCTCAGCGGTGGTTATCTCCTCAATAGTTTCTGTTTCAGGATTTTCAGAACCTAGACTGACAACCATTCCCACCTTTGAACCGTATGGGAGTCTCACTCCCGGCTTGACAGTCATTCTGATAACTGTTCCCGCTTCCGCAACCTCACTGTAAACTTCCTTTACTTCACCAATTCTGAATCCTGCATTCTTTAAAGCAGACTCAGCATTACTTCGCGACTTTCCAGCCACACTTGGGACAGTTGCAAGGCTGATTCCCTCGGTATTCGCTTCCTTTCCTCTGCTGACAGTAAGTGTTATCACTGTACCTTTTGAAAGTTCAACTTTTCCATCAGGATCATGAGAAAGTACCGTTCCAATATTACTGCTACTGTAAGTATAAACAACTTCAACCTCAAAACCTGCATTATTAAGTTCAAGTGTTGCAGCCTCTACATCTTTCCCATCAATATCTGAAGGTAACTGAATACGTTCTGCTCCATTACTGATAGTAACGGTGATGGTTGAATTCTTCTCTATAATTGCATTAGCTTCTTCAGACTGTGCACACACAAAACCTTTTTCTACATTATCATCATAATCATACTGATATTTGATTCCAAGTGCATTGTTATGAAGTGCTGTTCTTGCATCTTCCTCACTGAGTTCATACAGATTAGGAACAATTGCAAGTGTAGGGTCTAAAGTAGTTGTCTCTATTTCAAGATTTCTGTTATTCTCTCCTCCATCAAGAAAGATCTTTGGAATCATTGCTATTGCCACTACAAGAAACAATAATACAATTCCGATTCCAAGAACCATAAGAACCTTTTCCAATGTGCTAGGTGGTTCTTCATCGTCAAAAGGACTCTTTTCATTATCCGCATCATCTGACACTCTGAGTTTTTCCTCTTTTCCTGCAGCATTCTTGATAGTAATCTGATCTTCTTTTGAAACAATAACTGTGTCGTTCTTCTGCTCTTCGTCAAGTTTGACAAAATCATCATCCGGATTCAAAAGTGCTCTCTTCAAATCCATGATAAGAGAAGATATCTTCAGATAACGTCTCTCAGGAACATTCTGAGTACACTTTAGTACGATTTTTTCAACACTCAGTGGTATATTAGGAAGTTCCTCACTGAGTCTTGGAACCTGTTTTTGTATATGCTGCAATGCAATTGTTACAGTGGAATCACCATCAAAAGGAACGTGTCCTGTAAGCATCTCAAACATAGTAATACCGAGCGAATAAATATCACTCTTTTCATCTACCTTTCCGTTTGATGCCTGCTCCGGTGAAATATAATGAACTGAGCCCATTGCATTTGTTGTATGTGTATTTACAGAAGTTGCTCTGGCTATACCAAAATCGGCAACTTTAACCTTTCCGTCTCTCGAGATAATAACATTCTGAGGTTTAATATCTCTGTGAATAATATTGTTATTGTGAGCACACTCAATACCCTGTGCTACCTGAATAGAAATACTTACCGCTTCCTTAACTGAAAGTCTTTTCTTTCTTGCAATGTACTGTTTGAGGGTAATTCCTTCAATCAGCTCCATAACAATATAATACATTCCCCTGTCCACACCAACATCATATACGCTAACAATATTTGGATGTGCAAGTCCGGCAGCATTCTGAGCTTCTGCTCTGAATTTTGTAACAAAATTCTTATCCTCACTGAATTCGGACTTAAGGACTTTTATGGCAACAAATCTATTAAGTTTATGACATTTAGCCTTGTAAACATCAGACATTCCCCCGGAACCGACCTTTTCAAGGATTTCATATCTGTTACTTAAAAACATACCTTTTCTAATCATTATCTTCCTCCTATTTCAGGTTCTAAAAGAACTACGGATATATTATCTCGCCCACCATTTTCGTTGGCTTTATCAATCAAAATATTGACTGCATCTTTAAGATTGCTGTTACCGTTAACAATCTTCTTTATATCATAGTCCTCAACCATATTGGAAAGACCATCTGAGCAGAGTAAAAGCTTATCTCCTCTTTCAATCTCAATCTGAAAAATGTCTGCTACGACATTTCTCTCAACTCCCACTGCTCTCGTAATAATGTTTTTCTTTGTGTGTGTTCTTGCAGCATCACGCTCAATCTCACCCATATTAATCATCTCTTCAACCAAAGAATGATCTCTTGTAATCTGGACAATATTATTGTTAATCAGATATAACCTACTGTCTCCGACATTTGCTATGTACACTCTGTTCTCAATAACAGAAGCCACCACAAAAGTTGTTCCCATTCCGTCATAATCAGCATTGGTATGTGACAGTTCAAAAACCGCATCATTTGCAATCTTTATACCTGCATCGATTATATTAACGGGATCTGTCATATCTGTTGTGCGAACAAAATCAACAAAAAGCTCCACTCCTTTTCTGGACGCAACATCTCCGGCCTTGTGACCTCCCATGCCGTCCGCCACAATAAACAAGTTCGGGAGCTTTCCGATTTTGTCTTCAGACAAAAAAATAAAGTCCTGATTTATTGATCTTTTAAGTCCCACATTTGTACTTCCAAACGCAATCATTTTGCTCCTCCTTTCATTGTTTATCCATGAAACTTTTTCTCAGTTGCCCACAGGCACCGTTAATATCTCTGCCCATTTCCCTTCTTATCGTAACATGTATTTTATTTTTTTCAATAGTATTTTGAAATGCATAAATAGCTTCTTTGTCAGACTGGACAAAGTCCCTCTCATCTATAGGATTGACAGGAATAAGATTAATATGACAGTTCATTCCCTCAACCAGCTTTGCAAGTTTAGTTGCTTCCTCTTTTGTATCATTCACTCCTGAAACAAGACTGTACTCAAAGGTTATTCGCCTTCCTGTCTTTTCAAAATAATACTCACATGCATCAAGCACCTCTCTGATTGAGTATTTATTTGCTATCGGGAGCAGTTGTCTTCTTGTCTCATCATCTGAGGCATGGAGAGAAAGTGCCAGAGTAATCTGCAATCCCATATCTGCCATTTCTCTGATTTTCGGAACAAGTCCGCAAGTCGAAAGAGTTATATTCCTCTGACTGAGATTCTTACCATTCTTATCAGTAATAAGTTCAATAAACTTTATTACGTTATCAAAATTGTCAAGCGGCTCGCCACTTCCCATAAGAACAATATTAGAAACTCTTTCCCCGATATCATTTTCTATCTCATATATCTGGGACAGCATCTCTGAAGCTGTAAGATTTCTCTCAAGTCCATTCAGTGTCGATGCACAAAACTTACATCCCATTCTGCATCCCGCCTGCGTGGAAATGCAAACTGAGTTACCATGATGGTATCTCATAAGAACACTCTCAATAACAATTCCGTCACAAAGTGCAAACAGATACTTCTTTGTTCCGTCAATTTTTGATGTAAGAACCTGCACCGGATTAACAGTTCTGATCTCGTATCTTTCACCAAGTTTTGCTCTCAAGTCTTTGGAAATATTTGTCATTTCATCAAATGTAGAAACCTTATCAACATGAAGCCACTTGTAAATCTGCTTCGCTCTGAATGATTTTTCTCCTATTTCCTGCAACTGTTCCTGTAACTCTATTAAGTTGTACGACTTAATATCCAACTTTTCTGCCATTTCAATCCTCTAATGTAACTTATTATCTTCTTCTGTTTCTCAAGATTAACATTCTTGCAAGCTGTAATATTGCAACCGATGCCGATGCAACATATGTCAATGCAGCTGCTGTCAATACCTTTGCTGCCATTCTTGTTTCATCGTCACTTAAAAGTCCATCGTTTTGTAAAATCTTCAAAGCTCTGTGAGAAGCATTAAACTCAACAGGTAAAGTCACAATATGAAATAATACAGCAAAAGAAAATGCTATTATTCCAATATCAATAAGTAACATAGACATTGAACCGCTAAACAGAAATCCTATCATAATCAGAATCCATGCCATTCTTGAGCCAATATTTGCAGCCGGAAGAATCGCTGTTCTCCACTTGATTGGCTGATATCCCACATTGTGCTGAACCGCATGTCCGCACTCGTGCGCAGCCACCGCAATTGCAGCAACACTGTTCCTTCCGTAAACACTGTCGGACAAATTTACAGTTTTGTTGGCAGGGTGATAATGATCTGTCAGGTCACCTGAAACATGCTGAACACTTACGTCAGTTATCCCCTGAGAATAGAGAATTCTCTGTGCCACATCACTTCCTGTTATATTTCTGCTGCACATAACCTTAGAATATTTTTTAAATGTGCTCTTTACGTAGGCTGATGCAGCAAGGGATAACACAACACCAATAAGCACCAAAATATACGTCCAGTCAAATCCATATCTGTAACTTCCATATCTGCTAATATATCCCAAAACAAATTCGTTCATAACTAAAACACCTTTCCTTGAAATTGGACCACTACTCAGTAAATTTTCTTATCCCAGCTTCACTTTATTTAGAGAATGGGGACATCTGCCTTTTAGTCATATCGTCGTATTATAATTCACCGAGAATTGTTCCTTTTTGTAACTGATATCCTCTGAGGAAATCAGCCGACTTCATTCTTTTCTTGCCTTCAAGCTGAACTTCATTAACTCTTAAAGTTCCTTTTTTAGTGGCAACCAGGAAATCCTTCTTTGTTATTTCAAATATAGTTCCCGGAACTTCCTCGCTGTCGATATCCAAAACATCCGCATCCCAGATTTTTAATGTCTTGCCTGAGAGTTTTGTAAACGCACTAGGCCATGGATTCAATCCTCTGATCAATCTCTCAATCGCGGCTGCCTCTGACTCTTTAAAATTAATATTCCCCATATCTTTTGAGAGCATTCCCGCATGAGTTGCCAGGGACTCATCCTGTTTTATCGGATTAACATTACCACTCTCTATCTTCTCAAGATTATCAGCCAACAGTTTTCCGCCAAGAATGCTGAGTTTGTCAAAAAGGCTTCCGCCTGTTTCTTTTCTGTCAAGTTTGATTGTAGCCACATCAATGATATCTCCGGTATCCACACCTTCATCCATCTTCATAATGGTTACCCCGGTCTCTTTTTCACCATCAATAACAGCCCACTGAATCGGTGCGGAACCTCTGTACTTTGGAAGTATTGAGGCATGAACATTTATGCATCCGTATTTCGGATAATCAAGCACTCTTTTTGGAAGAATCTGTCCAAACGCAACTACTACAATCAGTTCCGGATTGATTTCTTCTAATATTTCCATAAAAGAATCATCCTTTACTCTTGTAGGCTGATATACCTTAATGCCAAGTTCTAATGCTTTTTCTTTTACCGGCGTGTATATTAGTTTGTCGCTTCTTCCCTTTGGCTTGTCCGGCTGAGTCACTACCGCAACCACTTCGTGATTTGTTTTTGATATCTCCTCCAAAGTACTAACCGCAAAGTCCGGTGTTCCCATAAACATTATCCTCATACCACTGTCACCTCTCTCACTACAATTTAGGCTTCTTCGTCTTCGTCATCTTCCATCATAAGCTGCTCATTATCAATGAGTTCACCTTCGACTCTGTCAACATAAACAACTCCGTCAAGATGATCAAGTTCATGACAGATTGCTCTGGCAAGTAAGCCTTCGCCTTCGATTTCAAATTCATTCATCTCCTCATCAAAAGCTCTGCATACAACTTTTTCAGGTCTTGATACTTTTCCTGATTTTCCGGGAACTGATAGACATCCCTCATAATCAAACTGTGTGCCTTCTCTGTCAGTAATCTCAGGATTTATAAGAACGATTGGTCCCTCGCCTACATCAATAACAACGATTCTTTTGAGTATTCCAACCTGTGGTGCCGCAAGCCCCACACCATTTGCCTCATACATTGTATCAAGCATATCCTCAATAAGAATCTTTGTTCTAAGACTCACGTTCTTTACTTCTTTACATACTTTTCTAAGACAAGGATCACCAAGTTCTCTAATATTTCTAATCGCCATAATTCCTCCTCATTAATAGTTTCCCTGCGGAGTAAAATCGAAAGACACATTAATATCATCAAATCTGCCGTCAGTTTCTATTAATTTTTCCAGATTATCTTTTATTTGTATTAATACACTATTATCCAAATGCTTTAGATAAATAACTTTTCTGTAAACATCATTTATTCGGGCAATACCCGCATCTGCCGGTCCAATTATCGCCAGCATTTTCTGATTATTTCTTTCCTTGAAAGACTTTATATATTCACTTGCCACACCCACAGCACAGTCCAATTTGTCAATATTTTTTGATGTCATAAGAATCGCGGTCATACGTGCCACAGGCGGATAAAGCATAAGTTTTCTGTATGCAATCTCCTCCCTGTAAAAAGACTCGTAATCCTGATCTTTTGAATAAACAATACTGTAATTGTCAGGTGTGTAAGTCTGAATCACAACATCGCCTTTTTTGCTTCCTCTTCCTGCTCTTCCCGCTGCCTGTGTCAGCAATTGAAAAGTTCTCTCCGCAGCACTGTAATCAGAAGCATACAGCGACATGTCGGCGGCCAGAACACCAACCAATGTGACATTTGGAAAATCATGTCCTTTGACAATCATCTGGGTTCCCACAAGAATATCCGCATCTCCATTTGCAAAAGCTGACAAAATCTCTTCGTGTCCGCCTTTTTTTGAAGTAGTATCCAAATCCATTCTAAGTACCCTGGCTGTAGGAAACATCTTCTTTATAGACATTTCAACCTTCTGGGTTCCCGTTCCAAATCCGGCAATATACTTTGAGCCGCATTTAGGGCAAAGTCTCGGTGTAGGAACTTCATATCCACAATAGTGACATATCAGTTTGCCGTTATTGTGAGCTTTTAAAGAGACATCACAATGGGGACATTTCATTACTACTCCACATTCTCTGCAGGAAACAAATCCCGCATAACCTCTTCTGTTGATAAAAAGCATTGTCTGTTCTTTTCTTTCAAGTCTCTCCTGTATCAGTTTTTGAAGTTTAAAACTGAATATAGACTTATTACCGGCATGAAGTTCATCTCTCAAATCAACCACATGAACATCTGCAAGATTTCCCTTTTCTCTTTTGGTTAATGTATGAAGTCTGTACTCCCCTCGCTTTGCCTTGTAATAAGAATCCAGTGACGGAGTCGCAGATCCTAATACAAGGGCTGAGTTTGTAGTTTCTGCAATATGCGCTGCTACCTCTATTGCATTATACTTCGGAACCGAATCGCTCTTGTAAGAGCCCTCATGTTCCTCGTCAATAATTATGAGTCCCAAATTATTAAACGGCGTAAACAACGCTGAACGGGGACCAATCATTATGGATACTTCCCCTTTCTTTGCTCTCTCAAACTGATCATATCTCTCACCCTTAGACAGCTTTGAGTTGATGATAGAAACCTTATCTTTAAACTTTCTTGTAAACCTCTTTACTGTCTGGTAAGTCAATGCAATCTCAGGAATCAAAACAATAACTTCTTTTCCGTTTTCAACTGCACACTCAATCAACTCCATATAAACTTCAGTCTTTCCACTGCCTGTGATACCATGAATAAGATGAATACGATTTAAACTGTCATCCTTTAAAACTGTTCCTGAATAAATACCTTCCATGGCCTGCTTAATTTCTGATGCCACCTTGTTTTGTTCATCATTCAAAACAATATCATATTCATCCTGTGCCTGAACATTTACAGGATTTCTGTATTTTGTTTCACTTTCAATTACTATCACGCCCTCTTCCTTCATGGATTTGAGAGTGCTGTTTGTAATATTAAGCTTGTCAACAACCACATCTTTTGGTATCTTATTAACTTCTTTCAGTTCATTAATAAGCCTAAGTTTTGCCTTGGCTCGCTTTTTGTTGTAGGCTGCAACAGTGTCAGTCAGTTCATCTCCTGAAATGTTAAGAACAATGGTCTGCTTCTCAATATGCTTTACCTTTTGCTTTACCGGAATAACCGTCTTTAAAGCTCTGTTCATGGTTGAACCGTATTCAGTCTTAATAAAATAAGCCAGTTCAATAAGTCTTGATGTAACAACCTCTTTATTCTTTGATACGGACATTATCTCTTTCATCTTTTCAACGGGATAATCTGTTTCGTCCGTTATCTCTATTACAAATCCTGATATTTCTCTGTTTCCTTTTCCGAAGGGAACTTTTACAAAACTCCCAACACAAATAACATCTTCTAACCTTCTTGGAATTATATATCCAAAAGGACGATCAAGTTTTTCATGGGAAATATCTATGATAATATTTGCAAACATCATTTATTTATCTATTCTGAAGCTCTACACTTCTAAGACAGTTTGCCATGAGCATTGTTACAGTCATAGGTCCTACGCCTCCCGGAACAGGAGTAATAGCGTAAGCCTTTGGTTCAACCTGTTCAAAATCCACATCTCCACATAATTTACCATTTTCCATTCTGTGAATTCCAACATCGATTACAGTTGCTCCATCTTTTACAAAATCAGCTGTAACAAATTTTGGTTTGCCGATTGCAACAATAAGGATATCTGCTCTTTTTGCAACTTCTTTCAAATCTTTTGTTCTTGAATGACAGATTGTAACGGTGCAGTTCTCTTTGAGCATAAGCATTGACATTGGTTTTCCAACGATATTACTTCTTCCGATAACCACACATTCCTTTCCTTCAAGTTCAATGTTTGTTCTCTTTAACAGTTCAACAATTCCTGCAGGTGTACATGGAAGGAATGTTTCCTTTCCAACCATCATCTTGCCTACGTTGTTAGGATGGAATCCGTCAACATCTTTTTTGCTGTCAATTGCATCAAGAATAATCTCTTCATTCATATGCTTTGGAAGTGGAAGCTGAACTAAAATTCCGTTAATAACATCATCTTTGTTGAGTTTGTCTATAAGCTCAAGTAGTTCTTCTTCTGAAGTCTCTTCCGGTAATTCATATGCCACAGAATCAATTCCGATATACTCACAGGCCTTCTGCTTATTTCTTACATATACAGCTGACGCAGGATCTTCTCCCACCTTTACAACTGCCATTGTAATCTTAATTCCCTGCTCTTTGTACTTTTCAACTTCAACCTTCAACTCATCCTTAATATCGGTTGAAATCTTCTTTCCGTCAATCAAAATTGCCATTATACATTCTCCTCTCTATCTCCTATTATTTTCCCTCTATATGTCAACTGCATTTCATAAAGTATATTTTTTGAAATGGATATACGATGCTTTCAAAAGTAGACGATTTATGAAACGTAAACTACAGCAGTTTTCAGAATAACTCTTAGAGCATTCAAGCAAATGGATTTCGCTAAAACATTGAATCAAGTACATAGTTTTTCTGAAATAATAATAATGATGCGAAGTCAAATTTTAAGGATTACAACTCCTTAAAATTTAGTTCCATTGAACGAGTTTTCATCAAGAAAACTCGTGAATTGGAACGGACGAGTAATCATTATTATTATGAAGTTAAAACTAGTGCTTGATGAACAGTTTTAAGAAAACATTTGCTTAATGCGACAGAGTATTCTGAAAACTGCGTAAGAGCGTTTCAAAAAATATACTTTTTGAAATAACTCTAGAATAACCCGGTGATTACGCCTTCATCTGTAACATCGATTCCGTATGCTGCAGGTGTCTTAGATAATCCAGGCATTGTCATAATGCTTCCTGTAATTGCAACAACAAATCCTGCTCCGGCTGAAACATACACCTCTCTGATATTGATTTCAAAGCCAGTAGGTCTTCCGAGTTTAGTCTGGTCATCAGAAAGTGAATACTGTGTTTTTGCCATACATACAGGAAGATTTCCATATCCCATCTCTGTAATCTTAGCAAGTGCTTTCTTTGCTTCTGCTGAGTATGTCACTCCGTCTGCGCCGTAAATCTTTGTTGCAACTGTCTCAATCTTCTCTTCAAGTGTTGCTTCATCTTCATATAATACTTTGAAGTTTGAAGGCTTCTCTTCTAACGTCTTGATTACTTTGTTTGCAAGTTCAATTCCGCCTTTTCCGCCTTTTTCCCAAACTTCTGCAAGGGCAAATTCACAATCTCTGTCTTCACAGAATTTTTGAACAAAATCTGTCTCTTCTTTTGTATCTGTAATAAATGAGTTAAGTGTTACCACTACAGGTACACCAAACTGCTGTAGGTTTTCAATGTGTTTTTCGAGGTTTACTATACCTTTCTTCAACGCTTCCACATTTGGCTCATTAAGATCTGCCTTTGCAACTCCACCGTTGTATTTGAGTGCTCTGACTGTGGCAACAAGCACGATGGCATCAGGCTTGAGTCCTGATTTTCTGCACTTGATATCAAGGAATTTTTCTGCTCCAAGATCTGCTCCGAATCCCGCTTCAGTAACTACGATATCTGCCATCTTGAGTGCTGTCTTTGTAGCCTTTACAGAGTTACATCCATGAGCAATATTCGCAAATGGTCCACCGTGAACGAGTGCCGGTGTGTGCTCCAATGTCTGAATGAGGTTTGGCTTGATTGCATCTTTTAATAATGCAGCCATTGAACCTACTGCGTTAATCTGTTTTGCAGTTACAGGCTCTCCGTCATATGTGTAAGCAACTACTATCTTTCCAAGTTTATCCTTCAAATCTGCCATGTCATTAGCGAGGCAGAGAATTGCCATTATCTCTGAAGCAACTGTGATTACAAAATGATCTTCTCTTACAACACCATCTGTCTTTCTTCCAAGTCCAACGACAATGTTTCTGAGAACTCTGTCATTCATGTCCACACATCTCTTCCAAACTACCTGATTAGGATCAATGTTCAATACATTTCCCTGCTGAATGTGGTTATCAAGAAGAGCGGCAAGAAGGTTATTTGCAGATGTTATAGCATGGAAGTCACCTGTAAAGTGAAGATTAAGATCTTCCATAGGTACTACCTGAGCGTAACCACCGCCTGCTGCTCCACCTTTGATACCAAAACATGGTCCAAGAGAAGGCTCTCTCAAAGCGATAATAGACTTCTTATTAAGCTGTCCCAACGCTTCGCCAAGACCAACTGTTACTGTAGTCTTTCCTTCACCTGCAGGTGTTGGATTGATAGCTGTTACAAGAACGAGCTTACCGTCTTCATTATCTTTAATCTGATTCCAGTATTCATTTGAAATCTTTGCCTTGTACTTTCCGTATAATTCTAAATCATCCTCTGTAAGTCCAATCTTCTCTGCTACTTCTTTGATTGGAAGCATCTTAGCTTCCTGTGCAATCTGAATATCAGTCTTCATATCATTTCTCCTCTATATCTTTTATTATCTTTTTATCTATATTTTTTATAGCATCTTAATTTAATCTATAAATTTCATATAGTATCTTAATTTAATCTATAAATTTCATATAGCATTTTAATATACCTTAATTGTTTTAATTATCTTACAGCGTCTTATTACATCTGCAATTATCTGTCATTAACATCTTGTCACGAAAATCTCTCATCAAATTCATCCAGTGTCATGAGAACTCTTCTCGGTTTATTTGTCTCTTCCTGTCCAACAACTCCTGCATCATACAACTGTTCCATGATGCGGGCGGCCCTGTTAAATCCAACTCTGAAACTTCTTTGTATCATACTTGTGGATCCTTTTTGTTTTTCAATAACAAGCCTTCCGGCTTCCACAAAGTAAGCATCTCTACCGTCAGTACCACCTTCTTCACCTTCCTCTGAATCGGCTACCATGGCAGTGTTTACTGCGTCGTTGTATTCAACCTCGCCACAGTTATTTTTCAGGAACTCAACTGTATTCTTTACCTCATCGTCTGAAACAAAGGCTCCCTGAAGTCTCACAGGTTTTACATATCCCGAAGGATAGAATAACATATCACCGTTTCCAAGAAGTTTCTCTGCTCCATTCATATCTATAATAGTCCTTGAGTCTGTTCCCGACGAAACGAGAAGTGCAACTCTCGATGGAATATTAGCTTTGATAAGACCTGTTACTACATCAACAGAAGGTCTCTGTGTTGCAATTACAAGATGAATTCCCGCTGCTCTGGCAAGCTGAGCCAGTCTGCAGATTGCATCTTCAACATCCTTTGCTGCAACCATCATAAGGTCTGCAAGCTCGTCGATGATAATAACAATCTGTGGCAGTTTTTCAGGCTTCTCATCACCCTCGTACTCTCCATTTTCAATAGTCTCGTTGTAGCCCTTTAGGTCTCTTGTTCCGGTGGCAGCAAACTTTTTGTATCTGTCAGACATTTCAGCCACTGCCCAGTTAAGAGCACCTGCTGCTTTTTTAGGATCTGTTATAACCGGTGTAATCAAATGTGGTATGCCATTGTATATTCCAAACTCAACAACCTTTGGATCCACTATGAGAAGCTTAACTTCATCAGGTGTTGCCCTATACAAAATACTCATAATAATTGAATTTGTAAATACAGACTTTCCTGAACCGGTTGTTCCTGCAACAAGCATATGTGGCATCTTTGCGATATCTGCCACAATTACCTTTCCTGAGATATCTTTACCTGCAGCAAAAGCAATCTTTGACTTGTTTTCCTTTAGTTCTTTTGATTCAATCAGATCTCTTATATAAACTGTATCTCTTCCCTTATTTGGAACTTCTATACCTACAGCTGCCTTTCCCGGTATAGGTGCTTCTATACGAATATCGGAAGCTGCCAGATTCAGTTTGATATCATCTGTCAGGGATGTAATTTTGGAAACTTTAGTTCCAATCTCCGGTTGTAACTCATATCTGGTAACTGATGGTCCTCTCGAAACATTTGTCACCGTGACATTTACACCAAACTGTTTGAGTATCATCTGAAGCTTTCCTGCAGTCTCAAGCAATTCCTCTTTTGATGTTCCGTGTGCACTACCCGGATTCTTTGTGAGAAGCTGATCAGTTCTCGGTCTGATATATCTCATCTTTTTCTTCTTTGCAGGCTGAGCCGGTTTTATCTCCACATCCGGAGTCTGACTGGTATCTGCAGTCGGTCTTTCTATCATATCGTTTGCATCACCAACCGTAGCTGTTACAGAAGCAGGTGAAAGAGTGGTCTTGCTGTATGGATTTCTTGCCATAGTACGCTTTGCACTTTCACTGACCTCAATTCTCTCTTTTGGAGTGAATTCTCCATCGGTAGAATGATCTTCTTCCTCCTCTGCCATATCATGACCGGTGATATTAATATTTATCACTCCACTATCTTGTGGAGTCTTGTTCCAATCTGTCTTTTTGATATTTTGTATACTATTATTTCTGTTATTATTGCCTTTATTATTTATAACGCCATTTAATCTGCCGGAGTTTTTATCATCTTCATAGTATGTATAAGGCTCATCCGCAATATCAACATGTCCGGAGAACGATGGCTCGATTCCTTCTATATTGATTTTCCGGCCTTTTATTTCATGCATATCCTCAATCTGAGATTCTTTGTTGTTGTCTCCAATTGTAAGTTCGTTAAAATCAACTCCTGTATATTTAGGGGCTGTTCGCATAGCCTCTCTTCTTTTTCTCTCAATTCGCTCTGCCTGTCTCTGCTTTTCTCTCTCTTCTCTGGCCTGACTCTTATTCTGTCTAATCTGTTCTCTGTACTTTCTGTACTGTTCTCTCTCTTCTTCTCTGTCGTCGCTTCCCTCTCTGTAATCGCTAATCCATCTGACTATGGATGCCGAGAACAAAAGAGCAAGCATAGCAACAATAATAGTTGCTGTTATTATCACACCGCCCACATCAGTGAACAGCTTAGAGAATGCAAGATAGAACTCTCCACCAAAGAGACCTCCGCCAATTCGTTCCTTTGCGCATGTAGTCATCAACTCCCAGAAAAAGTAGTCATCAACTTCGCTCTTATAAATGAACTGAGATATTATACACAGACATATATAAATTACTGAGACCTCGACAGTCACGGGCACTACCTTTTCATCACCATACATCAGCGCTGCAAACCATATAACAAAAAGCATATATAACGGAAAAATATAAGCCATTGTTCCAAACAGGGCAAACATCACACCTGAGAATGCATTTCCCACAGGTCCTAATATTCCAAAATTGCACAACATCAAAAATATTGCTACCATCAGTGAACAGATAAGCCATATATCCAAGGTTCTTTTTATCTGTTCAGTGCTTCGCCTGTTTCTCTTAGTTTTTGAAGCAGCACGCTTTCTCGTATTCGATTTTCCTGTTCCTTTTTTCTTTGTGTTAGCCACAAAAAAGTCCTCCTAATTCATCTTAATTACGTTAAAAGCAAATGCAACTATGCAGATGCTTCCCAAAACATAACAGTAATATGCAAAATATTTAAATTTCTTTCCCTTTACAAAATCTAACATCTTCTTGATACATATGTATCCAACAATACCTGCGGTTATTGCTCCCACAATGTAATTGACATAGTCAAGTGTTCCAAGACCCTCACTGCCAAAATCTTTCAGATCCAATATAGCAGCTCCAAGAATAGCCGGAATAGACATTATAAATGAGTATTTTACCGCAAAGTCACGTCTGAATCCGCATACAAGTTCTGCAGTAATGGATGTGCCGGAGCGGGAAATTCCGGGTAAAGTTGCAATCCCCTGTGCAATACCAACAAATATAGCGCTGGCATAGGACACATTCTTTGGAGTCTTATTACCATCAGGAAGGTTATCAGAGATAAGAAGCAAAGTCGCCGTTATCAACAGACAAATACCCGGAACCAGCAGGTTCTGCCCTGCCTGTTCAATCAAATCCTTACCCAGAATACCAATAACACCTGTTGGAATAGTCGATACAATTACAAGCAACGCAAACTTTCTGTACGCTGTCCTTATTACTCTCTTGTATCTAACATTCGCATATTGTTTATCAGTCTTCTTTCTAATAAATATAATAATATTAGAAATCGAGTCTGCCAATATACCAAGTCCCTCAAGAAAAAGCCTCAATATATCTCTCCAATAACAGACAAAAACTGCCATCAACGTACCTAAATGTAATAATATATCAAAGGATATTCCAACATCTCCCATTCCAAGAATCTGCTTAAAAATAGCCAGATGTCCTGAACTGCTAACCGGAAGAAACTCTGTAACACCCTGTACAAACCCTAAAAAAACAGCTTTCAATAATTCTAATACTTCTGCCATTTATCCCTCCTACATCATCTAACCATAGATAATCCTATTTTACTATTAATATAATATGATTTCAACCCAAACATTATTTAACCAACAGAGCTAAACATCATTTAACCAAACAGAAAAAAATCATCGGCCAATTAACTTTTCCTTAAATCAGTCTAAACAGGTACATAATTAAATAGGCAAAAAGGCTGCTACATCAGTGATATATTTCATCACCGGCGTAACAGCCCTTACATTTTATTTATTATTAGATTTGTCGTATTCAACAACCTCTTCAAAGGACAATTTTCCACCGAACAAATCCAATGCGCTTCCTATTGTATAATCAATCATACCTTTTGAGCACTCATTGAACGCATCTATATCTTCAATGGAAGAGATTCCTCCGGCATAAGTTATATCACACTTATCCTTATTTTTCTGTTTCCAGTCAGAAAGCAGTTGTACAAGTTCTAAATCCATCCCGCTTCCCTTTCCTTCAACATCAACTCCGTGAATCAGTAATTCATCACAGTATCCGGACAGGAAATTGAGATTCTCTTCATTTAACACAGTATCCGTAAACTTCTGCCATCTGTCGGTAACGATATAATACAACCCGTCTTTCTTTCTGCAGCTTAAATCCAGTACTACATGTTCCTTTGATACGGCATCTACAAGTTTGTTTAGATTGTCCATATCAATCACTCCGTCTTTAAAAACGAAGGATGTAACAATTATATGAGATGCACCTGCAGCCAGAAATTCTCCGGCATTTGAATCATTGATTCCGCCACCAATCTGCATTCCATTCTTATAGGAAGAAAGTGCTTTCATTGCCTGAGCTTTTGTTGCCTCATAATACTCTGAATCCTTGTGATTCAGTATAATAATGTGACCACCCTTAAGCCCCTTTTCCTTATACAGGGAAGCGAAATAATCAGCACCTTTATCTGCCACAAAATTCTCTTTAGCGTAATCTCCTTCATCCTTAAGAGTTCCGCCAACTAACTGTTTGACTTTTCCATTGTGAATATCAATACATGGTCTAAACATAAATCCTCCATATAATCGTAACTATTCAGCCTTTCAGCAATGCCAGCTCGAATCCGCAGAAATTATTTGTTTAATGCCTGCTCGATGTCTGCAATAATATCATCAGCATTCTCAATACCTACTGACAATCTGATTAAATCAGGCTTAACTCCTGCTTCAAGTAACTGTTCGTCTGACATCTGTCTGTGAGTGTGGCTTGCAGGATGAAGTACACAGGTTCTTGCATCTGCAACGTGTGTAACAATCTTAATAAACTCAAGATTATCCATGAACTTAATTGATTCTTCTCTTCCGCCTTTAAGTCCAAAAGCAATTACTCCGCATGTTCCGTTAGGCATATATTTCTTTGCAAGGTCATGGTATTTGTCTCCCTCAAGTCCTGCGTAAGTTACCCAAGCTACCTTGTCGTTGTTCTTTAAGTAAGTTGCAACCTTCATTGCATTCTCGCAGTGACGTGGCATTCTCAAGTGCAATGTCTCAAGACCGATATTTGTAAGGAATGCATTCATCGGTGACTGGATTGAACCAAGGTCTCTCATAAGCTGTGCTGTAGCCTTTGTGATAAACGCACCTTTTCCAAACTTCTCAGCATATGTAAGTCCGTGATATGACTCGTCAGGAGTTGTAAGTCCATGGAACTTATCTCCGTAAGCCATCCAGTCAAAGTTACCGCTGTCAACAATACATCCGCCTACAGCCATTGCATGTCCGTCCATATACTTTGTTGTTGAATGTGTTACAATATCTGCTCCCCACTCAAAAGGTCTGCAGTTGATAGGTGTTGCAAATGTGTTATCCACAATAAGCGGAACATTATGAGCATGTGCAACTCTTGCGAATTTTTCAATATCAAGTACTGCGCCTGATGGATTTGAGATTGTCTCACCAAACATTGCTTTAGTATTATCCTTAAATGCTGCGTTTAACTCTTCCTCTGAAGCATCAGGATCAACAAATGTTACCTCGATTCCAAATTTCTGCAAAGTTACACCGAAGAGATTGAATGTTCCACCGTAAATCTGTGTTGAGCATACAAGATGATCTCCAGCTTCACAGATATTAGTTACCGCATAATTGTTTGCTGCCTGTCCTGATGATGTAAGCATAGCTGCCACACCACCTTCTAACTCACAAATCTTTGCTGCAACTGCATCATTTGTTGGATTTGCAAGTCTTGTATAAAAATATCCTGTATCTTCCAAATCAAAAAGTTTGCCCATCTGATCAGATGTGTCGTACTTAAATGTTGTCGACTGGAAAATAGGTAATACTCTTGGATCACCCTTCTGCGGATTCCATCCACCCTGAATACAAATTGTCTCCAAATTCTTCTTTGCCATCTTTATACCTCCATATCATTCATTTCCATATTATTAATTTCTATATTATTTCTTTTATGATTAATAAACATATAAAACTTTATGTGTTTGACTCTTAATGCAATCATCAAAATTACGCCATCTTATTCAAACAGCGGTGTAGAGAAATATCTCTCTGCAGTGTCAGGCAATACTGTAACAACAGTCTTTCCTTTTCCTAACTTTTTTGCCAGTTTCAAAGCCGCTGCAACATTTGTTCCCGATGATATTCCACACATAAGACCTTCCAGTCTTGCAAGATCCTTGGCAGTGTTGATAGCCTCTTCATCTGTAACAATATAGATATCATCATAAATCTCCTGATTGAGAATCTCAGGAATAATACCATCACCAATGCCCATCTGAAGATGAGTTCCAATATCGCCTCCGGCAAGAATTGCCGCATGTTCAGGCTCAACTGCCCAAATTTCAATATCAGGATACTGTGCCTTTAACACTTCGCCAATTCCGGTGATAGTTCCTCCTGTTCCTATTCCGGAACAAAATCCGTGAATATCACCCTCAACCTGTTCCATTATCTCAAGTCCTGTATGGTGCTTGTGAGCTCTTGTATTGTTAGGATTTTCAAACTGCTGAGGAACAAACACCCTGTTATCCTCTTTCGCCATTTGCAAAGCCGTCTGCAGACACTCATCTATGCATGCACCAATATCGCCATGATCATGTATCAGTTTTACTGTTGCACCGTAATGTTCAACAAGTTTTCTTCTCTCCTCACTTACAGAGTCCGGCATAATAATAACCGTCTTATATCCTTTTACTGCGCCTACCAAAGCAAGACCTATTCCCTGATTGCCACTTGTAGGCTCAACAATAATAGTATCTTTGTTTATTAATCCTTTTTTCTCTGCAGCGCGAATCATATTGTAGGCCGTTCTTGTTTTTATCGACCCTCCAACATTTAATCCTTCAAATTTTACAAGCACTTCAGCCATATCGTCATCAACCATACGATTAAGTCTGATCATTGGTGTGTGGCCAATTGCCTGCAACACATTATCATATACCATCTTTTTGCTCCTATATAAAGAATTATTCGTCTCTTCCTGTCTTCTCAGTAAATTTATCCTCTTTGTAATCCTTCAGGCAAATATTGGAAATGACAACACTTGCACAAAACAAAACGAAGATAATCCCCATTATTATAATGTAAGTTTTCAAATTCATGTCTTTAATCAGTGGATACAAAAAAAGAACTAATATCCATATCACAAAAATAACAGTTGAAATATGATTAAATATCTTTCCTATCTTTATTTTATCCATAATAAATCCTCTGTAATTCCAACAAACAAAATGTAATTTCTACAAATGGAAAATGTAATTTCCACCAATTCATAATACCATTTGCACAAATCAATCTGTCTGAATATATCGATTACATAAAAGACACAAGGTACATTGCTGCACCCTGTGTCTGATTACTTTCTAAAATACGTAAACCCGTCAGATTACTGTTCGCAATCTTTGATAGAGAAACTGATACGTCCCATCTTATCTTTTCCAAGGCATTTACATTTAACAACATCACCCAAAGTAAGAACATCCTCAACGTGATTGATTCTTTCTTTTGCAATCTTAGAGATATGAACCATACCTTCTTTGCCAGGTGCAAACTCTATAAATGCACCAAACTCTTTGATGCTTACAACCTTTCCTTCGAAAATCATTCCCTCTTCAAAGTCTGTTGTGATAGTTTCAATATATTTTACTGCTTTGTCCATTGCGGCCTTCTCAACGCCACAAACTGAAACAGCACCATCATCTGTGATATCAATCTTAACACCTGTCTCTTCGATGATTGCGTTGATAGTCTTACCTCTCTGACCAACAACATCACCAATCTTAGCAGGATCAATCTGAATCTGAATAATCTTTGGTGCATACTCGCCAACTGTTGGTCTTGGCTCAGCGATAGCAGGCTTCATACATGTATCCATGATGTAAAGTCTTGCTTCTCTTGTTCTTCTGATAGCCTCCTCAACGATTGGTCTTGTAAGACCATGAATCTTGATATCCATCTGGATAGCTGTGATACCTTCTGTTGTACCTGTTACCTTAAAGTCCATGTCCCCGAAGAAATCTTCAAGACCCTGGATATCTGTAAGAACGATGTAATCGTCATCTGTCTCACCTGTAACAAGACCACATGAAATACCTGCTACCATAGCTTTGATTGGAACACCTGCTGCCATAAGTGACATACATGATGAACATGTAGAAGCCATTGATGTAGAACCATTTGACTCAAATGTCTCTGATACAGTTCTGATTGAGTATGGGAACTCTGCTTCTGATGGAAGTACAGGCATAAGAGCCTTCTCTGCCAATGCTCCATGTCCGATTTCTCTACGTCCCGGTCCTCTTGAAGGCTTTGTCTCACCTACAGAATATGAAGGGAAGTTGTAGTGGTGCATATATCTCTTTGTTGTCTCATTCTCATCGAGACCGTCAATCTTCTGAGCTTCTGACAATGGTGCAAGAGTACATACGTTACAAATCTGTGTCTGTCCTCTTGTAAACATAGCAGAACCGTGAACTCTAGGAATAATATCAACCTCTGCCGCAAGTGGTCTGATCTGGTCGATTGCTCTTCCGTCAGGACGCTTGTGATCCTTTAAGATCATCTTACGAACTGTCTTCTTCTGATACTGATAGATAGCTTCAGGAAGAACTGCAAGCCACTCTTCATTTTCAGCAAAAGCCTCTTCTAACTTCTCTGTAATCTGTCTGATGTTCTCTTCTCTTACCTGCTTAACATCTGTAAATACTGCTTCTTCCATAGCTTCAGGAGTAACAATCTCCTTAATTGCAGTAAATAACTCTTCAGGTATAGCACATGACTCATATTCATGCTTTGGCTTACCACATTCTGCAACCATCTTATCGATAAACTCAATAATAGTCTGGTTAACATCATGAGCCATATAGATAGCTTCAATCATCTTTGCTTCAGGAACAATATTTGCTCCTGCCTCAATCATGATAACCTTTTCTCTTGTAGATGCTACAGTAAGCTGTAAATCTCCCTCTTTCCAAACTTTCTGGCTTGGGTTAACAACAAACTCACCATCAACTAAACCAACCTGTGTCATAGCACATGGACCGTCAAATGGGATATCAGAAATACATGTAGCGATAGCTGAACCGAGCATACCAACCAATTCAGGTCTGCACTCAGGATCAACTGCCATTACAAGGTTGTTAAGTGTAACATCATTTCTGTAATCCTTTGGGAATAAAGGTCTCATAGGACGGTCGATAACTCTTGATGTAAGAACCGCATTCTCTGAAGCCTTTCCTTCTCTCTTATTAAATCCACCAGGGATTTTTCCAACTGCGTACATCTTCTCTTCAAACTCAACTGAGAGTGGGAAAAAGTCAATTCCGTCTCTTGGCTTGTCAGAAGCTGTAGCTGTAGATAACACTGTAGTATCACCGTACTGAATAAAAGCAGCACCGTTTGCCTGTGCAGCAACTCTTCCTATATCAACACGAAGTGTTCTGCCTGCAAGTTCCATTGTAAATGTCTTGTACATAATCACTCTTTTGTCACTTAACTTAAGTAACTTTTCTCCTTTTATTTTTTCTCCTGCATTAAATGCAAATTGTAAAACGGCTATTTGCCGAAACTACTGAAAAACAAACAATAAACTTATTTACTTTTCAGTGGTCTCGGAAAATTCTTGTCACACTGTCATCTTGTTACAATGTCTGTTATTGCAATCAACCATTTTGCCAATCACAAAACCGTTCACAAATTTACATACGCAATCTATAATATTATACTAATTTACATAATAAAAAGCAAGGGCGAATATCGCCCCTGCCTTTATCAAAGCAAATTTCATTTTTTAATTGTTACGCTCCAAAAACAAATATTGCAATAATTGTTCCCACAACAATGAAAGGAGCATATTTTATTGTATCCTTCAATTTCTTTTTCTTCAATATTATCAGTAAAACTGATGCAAAGCCCGACAAAATTGCCGTATAAAACATCGCGGCAAAAAGTCCGTCAATTCCAAGAAATGCACCCATGACTGCAAATAACTTAATATCTCCCATACCAAAAGCATCTTCGCATATAAGAATTATCGCCACAGCGACAACAAACATTATAACTACTGCAACCGCCTCCATGATCCATCTCATTATTATGTCACCTTCCAGCATCACTTCCGGTATAATGAAAATCAATCGGCATATTGTTCCGTACATTACTATTTTATTTGGGATTCTCTCTTCCCTCAAATCATAGAACATCGCCGGTAATATAAGAGAAACAAGATACACTCTTTCTACATTCATTAGAATTGTGTTATCTCCTTTATATTGCACCAGCAAAAAAGCAGTAGCAACAAGAACAACAAACATATATACCGAATAAATTCTTGCCTTACTTCCCATACCTTTTACAGCTTGAATCTTTGCCCTAAGAGTATTTTCTGCTTTGATTTCGTTATATCTGATGGCCACAATGTCAGCAAAAAACAAAAATAAAGCTTCTATAATAAGTCCAATATAATAATGCACATCATTCCCCTTTCGTCCAATACAAGTTAACCTTTTTCCACTTTATCACAGTGGTGGACATGATTCAACAATTACGAACAAGAAAAGCGTTGCACAAAGTACAACGCTTCTCTTGTATAATTCATATAAATTACTTACGAATTCCTAATTTCTCGATAAGTGCTCTGTAGCCTTCAAGATCTGTCTTCTTTAAGTAATCAAGTAAACCTCTTCTCTTACCGATCATCTTGTACATACCACGTCTTGAGTGATGATCCTTCTGGTTTACTTTTAAGTGCTCTGTTAACTCTCTGATTCTGAAAGTTAAGATAGCAATCTGTACTTCTGGAGAACCTGTATCCTCAGGTGTTCTACCAAATTCTTTGATGATTTCTGCTTTTTTTGCTGTTGTAATCATGTCTGATTCCTCCTAAATAATTATAATAATATCGCCCATCACTTAAGCAAAGGTTGGAGTATCCTGTTACTTAGTGTAGGTTCACATACTCCGATATGATAACACAAAGGAATATGTTATGCAAGTATTTCTCTTGCTTTTTTTATATCTTTTTGAATCTGCTTTTTCAGTTCGTCCACACTGCCGAATTTCTGTTCTTTTCGAAGAAAATCAACGAATTCAACTTTTATTATCTCACCGTAGATATCACCTGAAAAATCAAGCAGATGACTCTCAATCTTTACCACTCTTCCATCTTCAACAGTGGGATTGATTCCCACATTGCTGACTGCAGTATAAACTTTATCCCCCACTGCAATTCTTGTACAATATGCACCCTTTGGCGGAAGAATCTTATTTTCATCAGGTATTATGTTGGCTGTAGGAATCCCTATGGTTCTTCCAAGCCTCTTTCCCTCCACGACTTTTCCAAGGACACTGTAGGGATGTCCAAGCATCTCATTTGCCATCATTATATCACCTTGGATAATCTTTTCTCTGATTCCGGTACTTCCTATATCTGTGTTGTTGTACTTCTCTTTTTCCACAACAATCACATCAAACCCATAATAGGTTGCAAGCTTGGTGAGCAATTGTACATCGCCGGCACCAAACTTACCAAAAGTAAAATCCGGTCCACACACGAATGTTCTGACATCAAGTGAATCCACAAGAACATTTTTCACAAAGGCCTCAGGACTTAAATCCAAAAACTCCTTTGTCAGTGGTAATGAAATGTAATAATCTATCCCCTTCGCCTCACAGAGCAGTTGCTTTTCGTTCTCTGTAACCAAAGTCCTTGATATCATATTGTTAATGACATCTATCGGTTTTGCAGAAAACGTAAGTACGACTTTATCTCTTCCCTCTGATACCTCTGTCAAAACATCAAACAGTTTTGCGTGTCCCTTGTGAAGTCCGTCAAACTTGCCTACCGTCACCACCGTATTATTCAGTTTTGCATCTTTTATATCAGTAAGTATCTTCATTGTTGCTTCCTATATTTCCTGCATTTCCTCAATTACACACTCCTAAGCGTACATACGATGCTTTCAAAATAACCGTTTCTCATTATATGAATGTTTTATCAAAAAAGTTCGACAGTGCATCTGTAATATACGTTTCTATATACCTACAAGAACATCTTTACCGGCTTGTAGACTTTGTCTTCGCCGTCGTACTTATATAAGCCGACAAAATTACCTTCGTAATCATATACGCGAATCTTCTGATTGTGGCTGTGATTCATCTTCAATAGTGTTGCGCTAGGTCCAAACTTGTTGCCGTTGTAGATAAGTTTGGTATTTTCTTTTGAGATTACACACTTTGAATATTCATCAAGCATCTCGTCCACAGGAATTATCTTTTCAGAAAGTTTTCCCTCATCAAACAATTCCTTTATCTGATCTAGTGTCAGACTGTCCTCGACGTCAAATCTTTCTACATTGGAACGAAGCAGCTTTTCCATGGCTGCTCCACAACCCAATTCCTGTCCTATGTCATGGCACAGGGTTCTTATGTAAGTTCCTTTTGAGCACTTTACAATCATATCCACTCTTGGGAGATCCATGTTTGTTATTGTAATATCCAATATTTTAACCGGTCTTGCAGGACGTTCTATTGTCTCGCCTTTTCTTGCAAGTTCATATAATTTTTTCCCGTTTATTTTTATTGCCGAATACATTGGGGGTACCTGATTGTAATCTCCAATGTAACTCTTTATAACCTGAAATATCTTTGCCTCAGGAATCTTTAAGACTTCACTCTCATCAACACTGTTAAGAACCGTGCCTGTCATATCCTGAGTATCTGTCTCGTATCCCAAAAGCATTGTTGTCTTGTAGACTTTGTCCTGTGCAGACAACATGTCACACAACTTTGTTGCTTTGCCAAGGCACACCGGCAACACACCGACTGCATTAGGATCAAGTGTTCCCATATGCCCTATTTTCTTCTGTTTCAGAATGCCACGAAGCTTGGCCACAACATCGAAGGATGTGAACCCAGGTTCTTTATAAACATTCAAAACTCCATCTATCATTTTTTCTAACCTCTTATCAAATCCGGATGTATATGATAACTTCTATCCGTTAATCTGAGCTTCAACTTTTTCAGACACTATTTTTATAATGTCATCCACACTTCCTTCTAAACTGAATCCTGCGGCGCGTACATGTCCGCCTCCGCCAAAACTCATGGCAATTTCACTCACATTGACATAACTGTTTGACCTCAAGCTTACTTTGAACTTCATAGGCTCAGTCTCGTACATAAACATTGCGCACTCAACTCCCTGAACATTTCTCAGTTCGCTAACTACTGCATCAAGGTCATGAACGGTAACATTATATTTATCCATAAGTTCTTTTGTCGCATATGAATAAATGAATTTTCCTTCCATGCATCTCTCACTGTCAAGCATGATACGTGCAGTTATTTTTTGCTGATCGTATGTCTTGCTGTAATATGTTTTCTCAAGAAGCTCGTTCACATTGATTCCCTTTTCCATAAGATTAGCAGCTACTCTCATTGTTTTTGGCGATGTACTGCTAAATCTGAAACAACCGGAATCATGTGCAATTCCCATATACAGCGCTTTTGCTGTTGGAAGATCAATTAGTTCATCTTCCAACAGGTCATATAAAACTTCACATGCGGAAGTCGCCTGTGGAAGTATATAATTTATTTCTGCATATCCTTTGTTACTGATATGATGATCAACACAAAGTGTTCTCTTTGCATTATCAAAATATGGTTTGTTTATTCCAAGTCTGTCTGTATCTCCCGAATCGAGAGCAATAAACAAATCAAATTCTGTTCCGTCATATCCCGTTGTTATAATCTTATCTGCATTGTCAATAAGCATAAACTTATTATCAACAAATTCCAGAAAAACCCTGACATCAACATCCGGATAATTCCTTGTAATATAATTGTATGTAGCCAGACATGAGCCTACACAATCTCCGTCCGGTCTGATATGTCCAGTAATACCTACTGTTTTTGCCTCACCAATAATGTCCTTTAATTTCTCCATGGCATTACCTCCAATCTGAAGAACTTACTCTTCTGTAATTGAGTCTTCATTAGAATCTGCCTCTTCATTTTCTGATTCATGAAGACTCTTAGTAACATCGTCAATCATCTTTGACATCTTTACCCCATACTCTATTGATTCATCTATAACAAATGTAATCTCCGGAGTATTTCTAAGGTTAATGGAATGTGCAAGCTGTCTTCTGATATATCCTTCCGCACTCTTAAGTCCGGCGATTGTATCAGCCTTTGCCTTGTCATCACCCAAAACACTGATATAAGCCTTACAGTGTTTGAGGTCAGGTGCGACCTCAACAGCTGTAACACTTGTCATAATTCCAATTCTTGGATCTTTTATTTCACTGCGAATAATATTGCTCAGTTCTTTTTGAACTTCACCGTTTATTCGTGTATTTTTGATACTATTCCTTCTCATAGTCCATCCTATTCTACTTATTTTTTTCAATACTAAGACAGTTATGTTCCATTAAGAATTATTACAATTCATATTTTTCTGAATTTTCTATCTTCAGCAAATTATGCCCTTTCAGAATTATTACAATTCACTTTTTCTGAATTTATAATCTTAAGGGACTATCTTGGAACTTCTACCATCTTATAAGCTTCTACCATATCGCCTTCTGCAATATCGTTATATTTCTCGAATACAAGACCACACTCGAAACCGGCCTTAACTTCCTTAACATCATCTTTGAATCTCTTAAGTGAAGCAAGTGGTCCCTCAAAGATCTGCTCGCCTTCTCTTGTGATTCTTACCTCACATCCTCTCTCGAACACACCGTCAAGAACATAAGAACCTGCGATATTTCCGATACCTGATGCTTTGAATATCTGACGAATCTCTGCGTGACCGATAATCTTTTCTTCATATACAGGATCAAGCATACCCTTCATAGCTTTTTCTACATCTTCGATAGCACTGTAGATTACGCTGTAAAGTCTTACGTCTACCTGTTCTCTGTCAGCAACATCCTGTGCCTGATTATCAGGTTTTACATTGAATCCGATGATGATTGCATTTGATGCAGATGCAAGAGTTACATCCGATTCGTTAATAGCACCAACACCACCGTGAATAACCTTAACTTCTACTTCATCATTTGAAAGTTTAAGCATACTCTGCTTGATAGCTTCAACAGAACCCTGAACGTCAGCCTTGATGATAAGGTTAAGTTCCTTAAGGTTTCCGGCTTCAATCTGTGAGTTAAGATCATCAAGTGAAAGTCTGTATTTTGTTCCTTCAAGAAGTTTCTCTCTTCCCTCCTTGATAAATGTCTCAGCAAATGTTCTTGACTCGTTTGCTGTCTCAGTAGAAACTAATACTTCACCTGCATTTGGAACACCGTTCAAACCTAAAATCTTAACAGGTGTAGATGGTGTTGCAGACTTAACCTGTCTTCCCTTATCGTCAACCATAGCTCTTACACGTCCGTAATTTGAACCTGCTGCCACATGATCTCCAACATGAAGTGTACCTTTCTGAACAAGAACTGTTGCAACCGAACCTTTACCCTTATCAAGCTTAGCCTCGATGATGAGACCTCTTACAAGTCTGTTAGGATTTGCTTTAAGTTCAAGCACGTCTGCCTGAAGAATAACCATCTCAAGCAATGTGTCAATTCCTTCTTTTGTGTGAGCTGATACAGGTACCATAATTGTATTTCCGCCCCAGTCTTCAGCGATAAGGCCGTACTCTGTAAGTTCCTGCTTAACTCTGTCAATATTTGCACCCGGCTTATCAATCTTGTTGATAGCAACGATTATTTCAATGTCTGCTGCCTTTGCATGATTGATAGCTTCTATAGTCTGTGGCATAACACCGTCATCAGCTGCAACTACAAGAATCGCAATATCTGTAGACTGCGCACCACGCATACGCATTGCTGTAAATGCCTCATGTCCCGGTGTATCAAGGAATGTAATCTTCTCTCCGTTGATTTCAACCATATAAGCACCGATATGCTGAGTGATACCACCGGCCTCCTGAGAAATTACGTTTGTTTCTTTGATTGCGTCAAGAAGTGAAGTTTTACCGTGGTCAACGTGACCCATAACACAGACAACTGGTGGTCTTTTTACCATTGTTTCTGCTGCATCTTCTTCCTCTTTTAAGAGTTCTTCGATAACATCAACCTTTTCTTCCTCTTCGCACATGATATCAAATCCCATTGCGATATCTTCAGCTGTTGCAAAATCTACCTCACTGTTAACTGTAACCATCTTTCCTTCAAGGAATAATTTCTTGATAATTGCAGATGGCTGCATCTTCATTTTTTCGGCAAGTTCTCCGATTGTAAGAACATCAGGAATAGAAATAACTTTGATTTCTTCCTTCTTCTCTTCTTTCTTCTTCTGAGGTTTCTGAAGCATGCTCTTATGCTGAAGCTGCATACCTCTTCCGTTTCTTCCGCCTCTTTGTCCGTCTTCAAATTTCTTCTTGTTTCTGTCCTGCTTATCCTGACGGAGTTTGTTTTCTCTTGCCTTTCTGTCCTTATCCTGCATAACTGTATCAGCTACAGGCTCCTGTCTTCTTCTGTCATTATTTCTGTCGTTGTTTCTGAAATCACCATTTCTGTTGTCATTATTCCTGTTATCGCCTCGGTTATTTCTGAAGTCGCCGTTTCTGTTATCGTTATTTCTGTTATTTCTGAAATCACCGTTTCTATTGTCGTTGTTTCTGTTATCGCCTCGGTTATTTCTGAAATCGCCGTTTCTGTTATCGTTATTTCGGTTATTTCTATAATCACCGTTTCTGTTGTCGTTGTTTCTGTTATCGCCTCGGTTATTTCTGAAATCGCCATTTCTGTTATCGTTATTTCTGTTATTTCTGAAATCACCATTTCTGTTGTCGTTATTTCTATTGTCGCCTCGGTTATTTCTGAAGTCACCGTTTCTGTTGTCATTACCTCTGTTGTCACGGTTCTGATTTCTGCCATCATTGTTTCTTACGGCATTATTTCTATCATTATTCTTGTTGCTAACAGCAGTCTTTTCAACTGTTTCAGTTTCTTTAACTTCATTAACAGTTTCTTTCTTTTCTTCAGTCTTTACATCTGTATTTGCTTTTTCAGCATTTGCATTTTCTGTATTTGTATTTTCAGTCTTTTCAATTACAGGTGTAACATTTTTAACATCTTCAGTTTTCACTGTCTCTACGCTGTCTTTTTTAGTATCTACAGGCTTCTCAACCTTATTCACATCAGTAGCATTTACAGCAGGTGTTTCTACTGTCTCAACCTTTTCTTCTTTCTTTTCTTCTTTTTTGTCAAATCTTCCAAGAGCCTGTGCAAACTTCTCTTCCATGTTTATTTTTTTCTTTGGCTCGTTCTGTACAGGTTTCTTTGGACGTTCCCCTTCCGGACGAGGGCGTTTTCTTCTCTCTCCTTCAGGACGTACCATTCCTCTTGTTGTAATGATTCTCTTAGGCTTAACTTCTGTTTTGCCTTCTTTTTCATGCTTTGAATCTTTTTCTGTCTTTGACTCTTTATTATCTTTTTCAGCCTTAGCCTCTTTAGCCGCATTCTTTTTGTCAGAAGCTGCTTCCTTCTTTGCGGTTTCTTCCTGCTTTGGCTCAACCTTTTCACTTACCTTAACAGTATCTGCATTATTGTTAGAAAACTTATTTCTAATATACTGTGCATCTTCATCGGAAATGGCGCTTTGAGGTTTTAACTCAACACCTTTTTCGAGCAATGCCTGGCAAATGTCCTTGCTCTGAATTCCTATTTCTTTTGCTAATTCATGAACTTTCATTTTTGCCATCTATATACCTCCAATTTAAATCTCATTTTGCTGTAACTTTTCAATAATGGTGTCTGAAAATCTTGCATCTGTAACTGCTAAAGATGCTCTCATAACACCGCCTGTGACTTTTCCAAGTTCTTCCTTTGTTCCCACAATAAAGAAGGGAATTTTGTAATACTCACATTTATTTCTAAATAACTTTTTTGTATTGTCAGATGCATCACTTGCAACTATTACCAGTTTGGCTTTTCGCTCTTTTACTGCTTTTTCTGTTGCAAATTCTCCGGACACAGTTCCTCTCGCTCTGGTGGCAAGTCCCACCATCGATAATCCTTTATTCATCTGCTCCACCTAATTCCTTCTCGAGAGCATCGTAGATTTCATCAGGTATTGCAGTCTTGAAAGTTCTCTCAAGAGCTTTTGACTTCTTTGCCTGTTTAAAACAATCCATGGAATTACATATATATGCGCCTCTTCCGTTTTTCTTGCCTGTAACATCAACAAAAAACTCATTTTCCTTTGTCTTTATAATTCTGACAAGCTCTTTTTTGTTTCTCATTTCTCTGCAACCAACACACTGTCGCATTGGTATCTTCTTTGTCTGTCCCATACGATTCCTCTCTATCATCATGATTCGTTATTTATTTATCATGATTGATGATTTATTCTTCTATATTGATTATTTATTTTTAGCCATAATTTATTTCTTCACTATCGCTTATTATTCTTCGTCATCGATATCTTCGATTTCCTCGACATCCTCTTCTGTCTCTTCTTCTACTACATCTTCGATTTCTTCATCATCAAAATCTGCGTCATCATCAGCGTATTCATCATACTCTTCTGACTCTTCATCGTAGTATTCATCGTCATCATAATACTCGTCATCATCATAGTAATCATCATCATCAAAGATGTACTGGATGCCTTCTTCTTTTGCCTGACTCTCACTCTTGATATCAATCTTGAATCCTGTAAGTTTTGCTGCAAGTCTTGCATTCTGTCCTTCCTTACCGATTGCCAATGAAAGCTGGAAATCAGGAACAACTACAAGTGCTGTCTTCTCATCAGGATCAGCAAGAACTGAAACTACCTTTGAAGGGCTGAGTGCATTCTCAATCAGGATAGCCGGATTCTCATTCCACTCAATGATATCTATTTTTTCTCCCTGAAGTTCCTCAACAACAGCATTTACTCTCGCACCGTTTACACCAACACATGCTCCTACTGCATCTACGTTAGGATCTTTTGAGTATACTGCCATCTTTGTTCTTGAACCTGCTTCACGGGAAATATTCTTAATTTCTACTGTTCCATCCTTAATCTCTGTTACTTCACTCTCAAACAGTCTTCTAACAAGACCCGGATGAGTACGAGAAATAAGAATTTTATTTCCTTTTCCGTTATTAGGATCTTTTCTGATTTCTGTTATATAAACTTTAATTCTGTCAGTTGGTTTAAATTCTTCTGTTGGAACCTGTTCTCTCTCAGTAAGAACAACATCTAACTGTCCAAGCTTGATTCCAATACTTCTGTCATTAACCTTCTGAACAATACCTGTAACGATATCCTGCTCCTTATCATCGAATGCAGAGTAGATTGCTCTTCTCTCTTCTTCTCTGATTTTCTGTAAAATAGTCTGTTTTGCATTTGAAGCAGCAATACGTCCAAAATCTTTTGGATAAATCTCAACATTTACTGTATCTCCAATAGCAACTTTTGAACCGAGTTTAATTGCATTGTCAACTGAAATCTGAGTGATTGGATTCTCTACCTCTTCAACTACTTCTTTTACAGAGTAAACATGAAATACTCCTGTGACTCTATCCATAACAACACTTACATTTTCTTCTTTGTCATAATTTGTCTTATAAGCGCTGACAAGAGAAGTCTCAATAGCCTCAAATATTACTTCCTTATCAATTCCTTTCTCTTTTTCTAACACATCAAGCGCCATAATCAATTCGCTCTGCTTAGCCATTTTCCTTTATCCTCCTTAATCCTTTAGAAATCAATTGACAATCTGACAAGAGCAACTTCCTTCTTATTAAAGGTCATCTCTTCACCCGATTCTGTTTCAATTGTAAAACCTTCATTATCATATGCTTTTAACAGTCCAACAAACTGCTTTTGTTTATTAATAGCCTTGTACAGGAAAACTTCAACTTCCTCCCCCATACTGCGCTTAAAATCCTTTTCTTTCTTGAGCGGTCTGCCAAGTCCCGGCGAACTCACTTCTAAAATATACGCGTCACTGATAAAATCTTCTTCATCAAGTTTATCACTAAGCGCCCTACTAACCATCTCGAGATCATCAATTGTGATGCCGCCCGGCTTGTCGATATAAGCTCTCAAATACCAATTGCTACCCTCTTTGATATACTCAACATCAACAATTTCAAATTCATGTTCAGCAACAATAGGTTCAAGAAGCTTCTCTGTTCGATTTTCATAATCTTCTCTTTTTGACATTAACATGCCTCCTTCAATATTCAGTTTTACTGCAAAATACAACTAAAAAGAGTGGACTTTTCTGGTCCACTCTCATCATTCAGTCAATATTTACTTAACAACTATAACTCTATAATCACAAATTGTCAATAGATAGGTTTCTTGAGTTTATATGCGTTCTACTCGATAGCATCCGCCACTTTTCGCAACTCATTTGATATTTTAGTTATTTTTCGTGTCAATTTTGATATATCCGAAGATTTTTTATTATCAACATTCCACTCATCTTCAAATACTCTTTGCATCCTATTGCGACATTGAGAATTAACTGTTGAAAATCTGTCAACTCCACGTTGAACATACTCTTGTGCAATCAATATACTCAAATCAACATACCAATCCTCTGAATAGAAACTATTCCAGCCACTCACAATGTTAGCAGATTTTCTATCAAACTCATTCAGCTTTCCCATAATTGTTTGATATGTTTTGCTAGAGAAATCCCATTTTCCTACTTTTGCAACCGTCTTATCTTTTCTTGCATTATACACATCCACATCAGGAATCTTTGCATACTCTTCTATAACCTTTAACCCAAATTCACCTACAGGCTTAACTTTTTTATATTTATCATATAGTTTCAACGCAAAATAATACCCAGCATTATATTTATTCAGATGGACTACTTTCGGTTTTTCTATTTTTTTATTGCTTTTTACTTTTTTCTTTTTTCCTTTCTTTTTCTTTTTCTTTTTATCTTTATCAAACATTGATAGAATCCTTTCGACAAAAGTTTGAAAATCATCAGGAATAAAAGTATCTGCAAAAAATGTGTATAATAATCTTATAAAAAGCTTATCACTATCAGGTCTGCTTTCACAATATTTCATCAAATATGCCAAAAACTTCGCCATGCATGTCTCATGAGCCTTTAAATAATCCGGCAAATTTTTATTGGTTATTATTTCCCCATTTAGTTCACATTGACCTGATAACGAACAGGCTAATAAAACTCCTATGAACTCGCCCATTTCCACTTTTTCTTCTTCAGACATAACATTTGAAACATAACACGTAAATTCATGCAGACATTGCATCGTCCATTCCTGATTTTTGTCCTTTATGTTTAATTCACCATTGTCCTGAAGTAACTTCCACCCACCGTCTTTATCCGCAACATAATTAAAGAAGCTGAGTGGGCTGTGATTTTCCATCATACTATCTAATGTGTCGGGTTTACAGTAGTAATATTTTGCTCCGGGTACTCTGTTCAAAAGAATATTAACAAAATCACCATCCAATGAATAACTTACTATTTTATTTCCGTTTAATTTTATTTCAGCTTCATATTTTTCTATAAACTCTTTACTAAAACCTTGTCCATCCAAACTAACACATCTCTTAACTTTTGGTGATAAAATGGCTGTATACTGAGCTTTATTTCCACCTTTTGAATGACCTACAGTTGTAATATTTTTATATTTAAGAGAATTGATATAATTTAAAGCTTCCTTTTGAAGGGCAGTATCAGCTTGCCCCAATCCCTGACCATTGTCGAGCCAATCAGCTGAATCTTTTGTTCCCCTAAATGCAACATATGCAGAATCACTATTATCACCATCCGTAAATGTTATAGCATCAATATATTTTTTTGATCCTGGCTTTATTTGCATTTTCAGTTTACTAATATTTTTATTATTATAAAGAGCTTTTATAACCGCAGCATATTCTCTACCGGATGCTGCACCACCATCGATATAAACATCTTTGTCTTCGAGTTTATCAATATTATCAATTAATGATTGTAAATAATCCTTTACTGATATCTCATTACTATAATTAATCTGTTTATCAATCATCCCAAATACATTATTATCAATATATGTTAACTGCTCTAATAGCATCAATTCCCTATCACTCAACACAGCGCCCACGCTTTTTTACCTCCGACTTATTTCAATTTCTTTTTCATCTACCTTTGCACGTGCCATCAATCTCTGCTCATAACCCTGTTCACCCGTCATATCTCCATAATTCTCTCTAGTAGTCATTGAAAACTGCTCCTCATTTTGTATAAAAAAATTAAATCCAGATTCATATTTTCTATTTTTAGCCATTATCCAATCACAAAACTCTTTTACTGATTGTTCAATCTCATCATAATCCTTTCCCTCTCCATTAATAAAGATACAATTATCAGAAGAACATTTTTCAAACTCCTCTTCTGCTTTCTCATCAAATATTGCACATGAGCAATACACTTTAGTTCTGTCTTTTCCCAAATGTTCATCAAAATAAGATGTAATCTCATCTTCAATTTCATATCCTAACTTAACAGAATCGTAATCATCTTTAAATTCATCCCCTTCAACAGTTTCTACCGTTATCAATCCTTTATTTGGATCATTTTCATCGTAAGCATCAAGAGTTTCTCCCAAGTTTCCCGTACTGTAATCCACATAAACAAAAGTACTGTTATACTTCTTATCTAAGTATTCTAACATCTCTTCGCATCTAGTTATTTCGAGCATATAATAAGGATTCAACTCGTAATAATCTGTAGGAAGTCCTTTTTTACGAAGTATTTTTTTCTGCCTTTCATTTAGCACTATAGTTTCAGTTTCTGTTTCTGTTTCACCATAATATTCATTATAATATTCATCCAACTGTTCCATGTAATCAGACATACACCCGGTTGTAAATATAGATGCAAACAAGATATCAATCACAAAAACAACCAATACATTTTTCTTATTTCCTGTTACAAATTTCTCCATAAAATTATATTTTTTCATTTCTACCGTCTCCTATGCTTATAAACAATTTAGCTAATTCTTTATCTGTCAATGAAAAACCTTCACTTATCTTTTTGTATAATAAATATGTATTTTTATATAATACTCCGAGATTAGTCTTCAATCCCTTCAACTCTTCTTCCAAATTTCTGATTTCTTCTACAGTATCACCTCTAGAAGAAATCAAGGCAATATCAAAAGAATCTGAAACTATCTCGCTATGAATTCCTTTCATTAATTCAATTTCATCTCTCAATCTATTAATATCAACTTTTATTTCTTGATTCACCGTTATCACCCCTTTTTTACTATATCCCCAATATGTCAAATATATCCAAATCAAGACTTCTTAAATAATCTTTTATTCTATCGTCAGGATTAAGTTTTTTTATTTGTGTTCCCCACTTACTAACAACATTAAATTTATCATAATCGACAGGAAAATTAAAATTATCTTTTTCTTTAGTTTTCTTAACTAAATCATGTATTTCACTACCTATACTTTCTCGTATCTCTTCCATCTTCTTTTTGTTATTATCCGCATATGTTCTAAGTATTTCTAATTGCTTACAAATATTTTTATCTTTTATAATTGGACTTTCATCGCTATTTCCTAGTATTCTATCAATACTCTCAATATATCTTTCCAACTCAGATACCCTTAAATCAAGAAAATGTCCAATTCCACTTACCGCAGTCAACATCTCTTTCTCATCTAAAATATAATCCCTCTTCATAAACACTCACCACTTAACTACAATAATATTAAAATAACTTTAAAATTACATCGTAAAAATTCTTCTCACATTTTACTTCAACTTTTCTTAACTCTATATTTTCAATTACCGATTCTAATAAAAGATAGGTACTTGCATTAGATTTCATATCCATTTCTTTTTTGAGCACATACTCCATCCCTTTGTAATACTCATCACACATTTTATTATTACTAGTTTCCGCTTTTAACTGTTTTAAAACATTTTTCCTGTCCTTACGCAACCGCAAGTAACTTTCTCTTGTATTCTCAACCTTCAGTTTAAAACTATGTAAAGAATCAATCTCGTCTTCCAATTCATTTTTTCTCTTCAAAAAACTATTTTTTAATTCCTGTTTAGCTTCCACTGTCAACGCTTCTATTTTTTCAGTAATTAATAATAAAGATTGTGGATTTAAAACTATCATCTATCTTCTCCCATTTTCCCTTTATTTATCTAAGCAATACCTTTGTTTTCATACACAAAGATTTACCAAACTTTTCTTACACATTACATCACTTCATAATTATACTCAGGTAACTTGCACAACTTGCGCAAATTGCCTGAGTTATTAATTACATTCTGAACTGATTAGCAATTTCGTTATCAGTAGATTCAACTGCATTTGCTGTCTGATCAAGTGCTTTTGCAATATCATCAATCAAATTTTTAGCCTCAACAAATGATGGTCTAAGCTGACCAAACTTTGTAGCATAAGCCTCTGACGCATTACCTTCCCATTCAGCCTGAAGATTTGTAAGAAGTGTGTCCATTTTCTGAATTACCTGCTCAACATTAGAAGCCTGTGTTCTATACTCCCCTGCTCTTACTCTCATCTGGTCCGGTGTCATTCTAATTTGTCCTGCCATTTTTCTACCTCCTAAAAAATATTAATATATATATAATTGCATATAGCAACTATAATCACTAATTAACAAGTGGCGTTTTCAATTTAGCCACTTCATTACCACTGATACAATAAGCATCTCCCAAAGATATCTTCTTCTTGTATTGTCTTATATAAGACATTGGAATATCTGCCAACTTGCAATTGTCAATGTTATCAAAAAATACAATCGTACTCTGCTCTTTAACTACTCTGTACAATTCAGGGGCACCGTACAAAATTGGTATATTTGGTACATTACCCACAATAACACATACATTTAACATTTTATACTTTCCAACAACCATTTTCAATGCATTCATCGCCTGCAGATTATTGCTGATTGAAGTTGCAATATCCTCATTATTAATTACGAGTAATCTGAACTTATCTGATATTTCTTCATCTTCAACAAGTTTCTGATATTCTTCCTGCAATTCTGCATCCAATGCCATTATCAGTGATTCACTGTTAGTTTCTGAAACCTCATACTTAACATTCTCATATTTTTCATCAATTTTCGCAAGTTTTTTCTTGTAATTATCGAATAATATTATTTCAAAATTATTTTTTCTGCGAAGTATCGAATTAACCAAATAGCATATGTAGTTTGCCTTTCCACTTTCTTCAGTTCCTGAAACCGCAATCATATTATTTTTCTGAACATCTATTATCTCAGGAAGGATTGTATCATAGTTCAAACCTGCAATTATCTTTCCTTCATCAGCTATAACAAAATTATCAGCTATATAATCTTCTTTCAATAATGCAGGAATCTCAGGAATCATTGTCGCCCTCATATTTGCATATTTTTCATTGGTTTCCTGAACAAATAGCTGCATGTTTTTAACTCTGTCTATTTCCTGCTTTCCTTCAAAGGCAAGATATGTCTGACTCTCATACATTGCTTTATTAATCTCTACAATGCATCTACCCGGCTTTTCATCCGGTTTTAACTTACATGATGCAAATATCGAAGAATACTCACTTGGCTCATTACAGAACATTGCTATTTTGGATGAAAAATTAGCAACATACCTATACCCTACACTGTTTGTCTGAGTATTTGTAACTACAAAAGTAATTCCTACAGAAACACCCTCTCTTAACAAACCTAAAAGCATATCATTATCTTGAAGATACAATTCTTTCAACGAAGTAAAATTATCGATAAAAACAACAATTCCAGGTAGCTCTGTAAATCCCGCCTCCTTGTATGCAATAAACGAACTTACACCAACTGCAAGCATTTTTTCACGTCTGTAATCAATTTGGTCTGAAATATATTTTATCAGGTTCTTTAATTTTTCGTCATCACTAGGGCATACTACCCCTCCAACATGTGCCAGTTTTTCAAAATTCTTAAGAACCATAGAGCCAAAATCAATAATGTACATATTTACTTCTTTAGGTGTATATGTATCAGCAAGACTTCGTATAATTGTTTCAAGCAGATTTGTCTTTCCATATTGAGACGATCCAATTATCAATGTGTTACCGGAACCGAAAGAGATTCGATTTTCTCCCTGATACTGATGATCCGGATCATCATAGATACCAATAGAAATATTCAATTCATTATTTTTCTCATCACAAGTTTTGAACGGTAAAACATCAGGTAATCCCGGCAAACAAATATTTGGAAGTTTTTCTATCTGAGCCTTGTCGCAATAATCTGATATATATGAAACAATTGCCTCTAACTCCGTTACTCCGGTATCACCTTTCTTTTCATTTTTCTTTTCAAATACAATTTGATTTCTTCCTTCTGCACCAAGTCCATATATTTTATAAGCTTTACTTCCGCTCTCAGTTTCTTTTTTAGCAGGCGCTCCACTGTAAGCTGACTGGAACAATTCAAATATTTCATTATTACCAACCTGAAGATATGCACGTCCAGGTTCTTTAATCTCTGCAGCAAGCGGTGACTTTATCACCTCTTTACTGTCTGCCTGATCCTGAACCTTCAAACAAAGTTTAAACTTTGAATTACTCCAAATCTGTTCATTAACCTGTCCTGCCGGCTTCTGAGTAGCCAATATAAGGTGAATTCCCAGACTTCGTCCAATACGTGCTGCACTGATCAATTCCTTCATAAATTCAGGCTGTTCTGCCTTCAATTCAGCAAACTCATCAACTATAATAACCAAATGCGGCAAGGCGACTGTTGCCTGTCCTGACTTATATGCTTTGATATACTTATCTATATGATTAACACCAATATCAGCAAAAAGAGTTTGTCGCTTCAACAATTCGGCTTTTATCGACTTTAAAGAACGATCAATTTCTTTTCCATCTATATTAGTAATCGCCCCTATCAAATGAGGTAATTTTTCAAACTGATTAACCATTCCACCACCTTTGAAATCGATTATTACAAAACCAATCTCATATGGATGAAATAATGTTGCCGCACTGAGAATAAATGTTTGCAGTATTTCACTTTTTCCTGACCCGGTTGTTCCTGCAACAAGGCCGTGTGGTCCGTGTGCCTTTTCATGAAGATTCAAATATACAATATCATCTTTTACATCAACACCAAGTGGTGCAGCCATGGATTCATATATTTTTGAATTTGCCCATCTTGACTTCAAATCCAAGTCTTCTGTCACATATATATCAAGCAGTTCAAATAAGGATATATTCTTTCTCAAAGTGTTATCCAAACTAATTTCTTCGCAATAGACAGGGGCAATTTTCTTTGTCAGCTTATCCATAACATCGTCCGAAATGTTAGTATATTTGAATACCTGCTTATTTGTTATATCTTCCGACGGATAAAGAACACCTTCTCCCTGTCCGTTTTCGATTATATATTTGCAATACAATGGCAAATAATCCGTACTTTTTTCAAAGAATATAAATGTTACATTTATTTCAGATGCATTACTGATAAATTTTGACAATGGGTGACTTGTTATATCATTATCTTTTGTCACAAAAATAATGATATGCTTATAATCTCCATCATTTTCCAATCTCATAGTAAATTCTTTGTATAAATATTCGAATATATTTGTCTTTGTCTGATTATTGAATACAATATTTCTGTAATGATTTTCATTATTAATCTGAGGTAATGCCTTTATCCAAGCATATTCCTTTTCATTATCCATCAACAAATAAAAATCAACATCTGTATGATACTGTCTGCAGACTAAATCACATACTATATTTTTGAACAAATAATCATTATCTTCTTTGGTTCCTGAAATACCTATCGCGTTTGCATCTTTTATCCCAAGAACAATTGGAACATCGTTTACACATTGATAATAATCATACAGTTTTCCCGGAATAATTTTCAATTCGTCATCATCTTCCAGTGTTTCCTGCGGTTTGTATGCAACCTGGCGCTCAGATTTTTTTGTTCCACTTCCCAAGTAAATAGTCAGAAAATCGTCATCTTCCGGTACCCTGTCAAATATGTCAGCATCAAATCGCTGTACTTTTTCAATCTCATCACTTGGAGCACTGTATTTTTGCTGAAGTTTTTCCGTCTCTGCTTTTCTAAATTCAATAATGCTCTTCTCTTTTTTTGAAATATACTCCTTGTATACTTCTTCTCTCTTTTTAATTGCCTTTTTATAGCCCTTGTTTCCCTGTATAAAACTCATTACAGTAGTCACTATTCCAAGTCCCATAGACCCGGCACTGAATAGTATATAACTGGCACCTGAACCGCCCATCATTCCTCTCATTCCAACCACAAGAACAAGCATAATAATAGATGGAAACAGTGTCATAATAATATTGGTTTCAGGTTTGTTTGGTTTTTCACTAGGATCCAAAACTTCTATCTCGTCTGTAACTATATTAATTTTCTTCCTTGTATTTCTTACAAATTGCGGATAAGAAAAACTACTATCTTCGTTTATTTTATAGACAGCGAAATTATTAATTTTGATATTTTTATCATCAAAAAATAGTTTTTCATCGCGATAATAGAAACTACAATTTGAAACAGTCATAAAATCACAATCCGACAACTCTTTCTTTTTTTCTATTATCTTTCCATTTATATAAACACCATATGGACTGCTCTTTTCAACAACCGCTAACTTTTCACCTTGCTTTGTTAACTGAATATTTGTATTCGTTACAAAATCACCACAAAGTACAATATCACTCCTACTATCATCTCCCACAGTAATTGAAGCAGAGTCTTTTATTTCTATGTAATTATTTATGTATGGAACTTTTTCTTCAAAATCAATCAAAAATCTGATAACAAACACTTCGTTATCTGTTTCAGCATAAAAAAGACTTATCGAATCTCCATGCTTTAATTGTGTAATAATCAGTTTTTGAATGCCGTTGCCTCCAACATAAACATTATCATTGCAAACAAGCTGCCAGCAATCTACCTCTTCATCTTTCTCTAGCACCAATTCTATCGGATAAAAAAAATAATCCGGATTAATACGAAAATCACATTTTGAGGTTGTCCCTAACATTAATTTTGTCACTTCATTATTAATTATGAACTCTTTGTATATATTTCGGTTTGTAACTATTAATTTATATTGATGGTTCATCGCAATTACCTCTTAAATATAATATCAGTACTGTTTCGAATTCCAAACGCTTCTAGTGTTTTATTCCCTTTGAGGAAAACTATAGGGTTTTCTGCCACAAGATAACATTCAAATATGTCTTCCGTATCAATACCTAAATGATAAGCTTGATTTAATGACACTATCAATTCATTAGCCGTCAATCCTAATGGCACTTCTAACTCTTGATGAAAGTTATTATTTAAATTGTGAAAACAAATATTTACTGTATCCATACCACACCTCATTTACATCAACAAAAAGCTTATATTTTTTATATAGCCATCTCTCATAAGTAGTTCCAAAGGATTGACTTCATCACTTTCCAAATTTTCGATTTTTTCTACAATCTCGCTTATCTCAAATCTATTATTTGTAACTCTTTCATCCTTAATACAGTTGTTACATACAAAAAATGTATTTACACTATTGATATTTCCAATACTTTTCATCATAATATTTGTCGCATCATAACTTGCTTTGCTCTGATTAATAACAAACACTGTCTTATCCGCCTTGCCTATCAACTCCATTTTATTGTTATCAAAACAACTATCGGTATCAACAATAATATAATCATATTCATTCTGTTCTTTAATTACATCAATAATTATTTGATACACTGAATAATCAAGTCCCAATGATATCAGTGGCAATTTGAATGCAGGCCAATAATCAAAAGTACTCTTTTCAATATATTTGTTTAGAAACGAAAAAGTAATCTGTTTTGGTTTATTGAAAGTAATATAAGCCTCATTATCCAATATATATTTACTTTCTCTTAGGATAAAATCAAAATTCTGCAGATATCCCGAATTAATATACAACACTTTTTTACCTATGCTCGAAAGATAGGCACTGACTCCCATAGAAACTGTTGTTTTGCCTGCCCCGCCATTTGCAGAAGAAAACACAATAACTTGAGTATTTCTCTCATTTAAGTTACTAAGTTTACTTGAAAGATTACATCTTCCTTCTAATTCCGCAAACAATTCGTTTGTCTTTGAATATTTGTATAAAAATGATACATTATCTTTCCCTTCTTGATTTCTCTTTTCAGTTAAAATCACAATACTATCAATATCATGTTTTTTCAGATTATCAATAAATAAAGACTCTTCGATAATTAACAAATCAATTTTTTGAGGATATGAAAAGAACTTATTATAATAATCAATGTCTGTAATTATCTCAACATTAATAAGTCCCCAATATTCAAGAAGTAACTTATTATGAAAAGGGTTTATATAATTCTCATCTGTATCTATTATAACTACTCTAATGTCAGCCATAAAACACCTCTCCTACTCTTTCACAACATAAAATGAACTATTTGCAAGTGTTATCTCATCTGCATTATTTATTAGATGAGGAACATCAGCTTCAATTCTTTTTCCATTGATATATGTTCCGTTTGCACTTTCCAAATCAGTAATATAAAACTGTCCACTTTTATTAGTTATTTTACAATGAACTCTGCTTACCAATTTATTAAAGGAAATAGGAAAATCAACAACCGTCTTATTTTTACCAATAATAAACTCATTTTTATTAACCGTAATAACAACGCCCATTGCATTTTCACTTCCCACTAGTTTCATTTTTTTGTTTTCAGTCTCCTCCATTCCAACCGTTGAATAATCAAACAGCAAACTTCTATACTCATCATTTTTTATTCTTTCAAGAATATTTCTTAGCGGAAGACTAGTATTTGACAACAATTCTTTAATATGTAATGTATTTTCATCTTGTAATTCAATATTATTATCAATAATTTCGATGATATTTCTTCTTATTTTCTCTATAAATGTCATTGTACTCGACGTTAATTTTTCAGAGATTGGAATATATATAAACTTTATCTTATACGATTTTTGATCAACATAAATTTTTCCAAAGTCCGAAACAATATTACAGCACGAAAGCAATCCATCATCTTGAAGTTCAACTATACTCTGCAAAAGTTCCTCAATTATTGTTAGAAAGATTTTGGGATTTATAAATGGAAGTATTTTTTCAATTGAATTCATCATCCCAACCTTATAAACCAATTCCAATCTGCCATTGTATTCCACTTTCATACAATCAAAAAAATAATTATAATTGTCACTTTTCATCATTTTATAATCGGTTTCATTTAACTTTATTTTTTCATCAAATCGATATGCTATATTTGAATCAAGCACTATGAAAGACTCAACAATCTCATTCATAAGATTCATTTGTTATCTCCTCACTTTAATCTCACACTAAACTCGTACATTATTAATTATTTACATTTCTTTAATTTACTCCACTTGCTCCATATTTTTCCTTTTAAGTATCTAACTGAAAAATAGTAGGCTTTTTTACCACCAGTTATTTTTATTATTCCTCTGTTCTTTTTAAATATCTTCATCTTAGATTTTTTCATTTTTTTATTGGCAGAGTATTTAATCTGATATTTTTTTGTACCTTTAACTTTTTTAATAGTTACAACATATTTTTTTCCTTTTTTAACTACTTTTTTTATCTTTGTTGCTGGCAATAATGATTTATTACTCTGGGATTTATTTTCAGCATTCTGTTCTTTTTGAACAACATAAAAATATTCTTCTGAAAACTCTCCATACACTCTTTTATTGTTTACTTTCTTAAACGCACGCACCTTAAACTTATAACTTCCCGCTTTAAGTGATACTGTCACATTGTTGCTTGTAGCCAAAGTCAATAAATTTCCGTTGCTATAAATTTCAAAGCCATCATATATTTCACCCTCAATAGCCATTCTATACTGTGAAAACTGTTTTGTTATACCTACTACTGTTGGAGTTGCAGGCACATAGTACTTTTCAAAAACATCTGAATAACTTGAAATGATACCATCTGTAACTGACGCAACTTTATAATAATATTTTTTCCCTATCTCAACATTAGAATCAATAAAAGCGTTTCCTTCCTTAACTGTGCCAATTTTTGTATAGTTTGCATCCTTGTCTTCGCTTCTATACACTTCATAATAATCTGAACCTTTCACAGTATCCCATTTTATCTTCAAACCATTCCCGCTGTTTTCAACACTTCCAACGTTTACAGTATCCATATTAACAACAAAAGTTACCTTTTCAGCATTTCCGGTCTCAGATTGTACTAAACATGTGTACTTTCCTGTAGTTGTTCCTTTAAATTGAAATTTTCCTTCTCCAAGATTTTTTATTATTCCGCCATTATCAACAGATGCACTATACTTTAATCCTGCTTCATCCTCGGTTGCACAAAAATTATATCCGTTTGCTAAATCTTCTTTTGTAAGAAGAATTTCCTTATCGTTAATTGTTTTCTGATTAGAATCTAATACTTTTAATTCATAATTCTTTACAATAACCTTTATATTAAATATATATGTGTCATAAGATGTCTTCCAGTTTCCCCTAACTACATCATCTGCTATTGTACACTTAATGTTTGTTTCTCCGGAATTAGAACCTGTTGTAATAGTAACACTATGATTAGAATTTTTCTGAACTTCAGCAATGTTTTTATCATTTCCTTCCCACCAAACACTCAGTTCGTTGAAATCGTCCAAATTAACTGAACTAAAGCTCAACGCACTCTCTTTTTTTACATTTGTAGCTAGTTTAACAACATCAGTATTCATCGAAAAACTAGGTTTTTTTCTAACATGAACTGAAATTTCTTTCGAAACAGGTTTTAATCCTGCCTGTGTACTTCCATCTGCTGTAATCTTAACAGTTGTATCACCTGACTTCACTCCCACAATTTCAATCGAGCTTCCTTTACCACCATATGTACACTTTGCCGTAGCTATCTTGTTATCATTTGAGAACGCTGAACATTGTTGCCATGCATTTTTTGACTGTTCTTTCCAATCTTCTTCTATATTAGTATCAAATGGTAAAGGATTAGCTGTCAGTGTATATTTTTCTCCTTCGTACAAATACAAGGTTTGTGGGGCTGAACATGTTGGATTGCTTATTTTTATATCTGTAACAACAGGATGAACCCTAACTCCGATATTTTTGTTATTATAATTTTGTCCTCTGCTATCATAAGGAATTTTAACTCTGGTATATCCAATTTTAGTTCCTTTCATTGTAACAACTGACCAATCTACCGTACAATTAACTGCTCCCGGATTAGTAATCCCCGAGTTATCCACTTGCACATTTTCTCTCCCATACCATCCATCAATCGCATAGTTTCTAGAAACACTTCCTCCTAATGTAACATCCCAATATTCCCAAGCTTCGTCTGCAAAAACACTGTCAGAATCACATATTGCAAAATTAAACAATACTAGTAGTGCCAAACTCATAATTATCTTTTTTAAATTACTCATAACTTTATTCCTCCAATCTGTTGATTTATATTTTTATTTCTATTCCCAAACAACAACCGCATAAACAACATATTTACCTATACTCTCAGAAAATGTTACATTTATTCCTATTCCATATGTTCCACTGCCTGAAAATTTTCCTGATAAATCAATTGCCGCATCAGCCAAATCTGACTCCTCCAAAGAAACAATCTCTGTTGTTGCCACATCGGCTGAAACATTAAGACTATTATTACCACATAATTCATCTACTGTATTTTTAGCATTTGTTTTTCCATTATTGGCCATATATATAGCAAGATTGTTTAAATTACTATCTTCCTTTCCTGAAATTGACGTAGAAATTGAATTACGCAACAATGACATATTAGCCTTGCCAATAACGCTGTTATCTTCTTTTTGATTTGGAACTATATTATTTTCCTTGTTTGATACTGATTTACTAGTCTCTTTCTTATTCTCACTATCATTCTTACTATTATTCTTACTATTATTCTTACTATTTTTCTTACTATTATTCTTACTATTACTGCTATTTGTATCCTTCTTATTCTTCTTAGTTGTAACATTTTCTGTGTTATTAGTATCATTTGAGTTATTATTTGAATCATTGCTGTTTTGATTGTCGAAATTTTGTGTAACATCACTCACATTATTATTATTATTTTCTTCAACCTGTTCCTCAAGATCAATATTGGTATCCTGACTCACCTGCATAGCGCCTTTACTAACACATATTACAATACTTTGTCCCTGTTCAACAGCTATTCCTGCACTTACACTTTGAGAAATAACCGCTCCTCGCGGAACAATATCACTATATTCTTCAGTAATAATCACATTACATCCAATTTCTGTCAACTCACTTCTTGCATCGTCATAGTAATCTCCTACAACATCCGGCATTAGTACTACTTCTGTTGTTGTTTCTTCTACTTCTTGTGTTGTTTCTGTTTGTGCAGTACCATTATTATCTGACTTATGTGATTTAGACAGTACCATTCCAACAATAATCATTAATACAATTACAGAAACAGCAATACCACAAATTACTATTATTTTACTTTTCCCTTTTTCTTCATAATCTGTTCCAATGCTACTTGCAATTGTATACTGTTCTGTCTCATTTACAACCGCCGCGTCTTCATTTTCTGATGGCTTATCAATTTCGTCAATTTCTTTCTGTACTGTCTCGGTGCCATCTTCAGCTACATTTTCTTTTCTCTTTAACGAAGCGTTGCCTATTTCCTTTTCATCATCCTGATGACTGATATTCTTAACTTCAATTTGCTCTTCATCATATAACTCATCCGGCTTTGTTTGAGATGGAACAACAATCTGTTCCATAGGCATTGTCTTATCCATATCCTCTGTCTTTTCATCATCAGCATCATGTTCATCATTTACTTGAAGTTTTGCTTTTTCGAGAGTATTTCTATCAATTTGTTCCAATGCTTCTCTCATTTCTTTTGCTGATGCATATCTGTTATCACTGTTAAAAGAACATGCTTTTAATATTATATCAGCAACTTGCTTTGAAGCATATTTGGGTGGTTCTATATTTTTGCCTGAAAGTCTCAATGTATTCGCCTTTTCTTTATCCGAAAATCTAACCGGCTCATTATCAGGTGGCATAAACGGCATTCTGTTTCCATTTAGTAATTTATAAAGTACTAATCCTAATGAATATATATCAACTGTTGAGTTATATTTTTCTCCACGATACACCTCAGGTGCAATATAAGTATATGTACCTTTTTTTGACATATCAGGACTATTTTTTTCCATGGACTTTGCGATTCCAAAATCGCCAAGCTTATATTTTCCAATATCAGATACAAATATATTTTCCGGTTTAACATCTCTGTGAATAATATTTTTATTCTCACACAATTCCAATGCATTACATATTTCAATTCCCAAATCAATAACTCTGTCTTGATTCAATTCATTTTTTTCAAAGAAATCGTATAATCCGGTCAACAGCTCCATTCTGATAAGAATAGTCCAACCAATTTCATTTTCTTTTTTTAATACTGCATGATCTTCATATCCAACAATGTTGGTATTCCCCTTTAACTGCGACATCATTGCAAGTTCTTGGATAATATTTTGTACCATATCTTCATAATATGAAGATATTTCTTTTTCTGTGACACCATCATTTCTAATACTTTGAATTTCAGCATCATCTTGAGGAATTTCAATTACTTTCAACGCAGCGTCATATTTATATCCAAATTCATTTCTTTGAATATGGTATACCTTACCATATGAACCGGCTCCAATATAATTTACCAGCTTCCAATCTTTCCATACTTTTGACAATACAGATTCTATTTTCATTTTTCCTTCAACCTGCAACCACACATATTATTAATACGCAATTGCACCTTTCTCATTTTATTGTATTAGTTTAATACTTCTTATACACATCACACAATTCATTATTATACATTAAATATATAATTCTATCAAATAAACTTGCCCTGCCGTTTTTCTTGTAAACGCTTTGCTACCAACAAAAAATCCTTTGACATATAATTTTATAAAAAACTATATGTCAAAGGATTAAATAATAGTTACTAAAAAAATCTATAATTTGACTTTTTTCACTTTACTCCAGCCACTTTCCACATTGTCAACTTTGACTTTAACCTTAAAGTAATATGTCTTTTTAACTTTTAATTTCTTAATTGTGATAGTATTTTTCTTTGAAGAAACAACTATCCCCTTTTTGAATTTTTTGCTTGTTGAATACATTACTGTATATTTTGAAGCACCATTAACTTTTTTGATAGTAAGTTTACATTTCTTTTTAGATTTTTTAACTTTAGAAATAACCGGCTTTGCTACTTTTTTTGAAGTAGTTGTTGATACTACGTTTGAAGCAGTTGTTGATACTTCGTTTGAAGTAGTTGTTGATACTTTGTTTGAAGTAGTTGTTGGTACTTCGTTTGATTTTGTAGTATTTTCTTTTTTGTTATCAGGCACAACTACAGTATCATCAGCAGTTACCGAAATCATATAAACCGCCGAGAAATCACTATATACTTTTGTTCCGTTATAATCCTGATATGCACGAACTTTCAAAGCATGATTGCCTGCTTCAAGACGTATTGTTGCAGTATTCTTTGTTGTGGCATTTACCAGATTCTGTCCATCATAAATCTCAAATCCGCTATATAACTGTCCACTGACTGTTACTGTATAATTAGAATATGCGTTCTCTACTTTTGAAATACTTGGAACAACCATTTCCTTCAGAAGACTTACAACATTACTATACTTAGAAGAGAACTCGCTATTCTGCGCCTCCGCCTTAACCATGTAATAATAGTTCTTCCCAAAAGCAGCAGACTCATCAACAAACTTAGTTCCACTAACACTGCTGATATTCACATATCCACCATTCTCCTCTTCACTTCTCCAAACAGTATAACGAGTAGCTCCTGCACATTCATTCCAAACTAAAGCGTTATCTGTTACCGTCAAAGTTGGTACAACTGCGAAACATTTTACTGTAAGCTTTGCAGTCTTTCCATATTCATCCTTGAAAACAAACTCTTGTAAACCTGCATTTTTTTGAGTAATAATAAATACATTCTTTTTACCATCTTTTTTCTTAAACTCTGCAATTGGACTATCCCAAGAATTGTCACCGGTGATTTCTCTGATTGTTCCTCCATCAACATATATCTCTGTATCATCTTCAACATTAATTGATGTTATCTTTTCACCATTTTCATTCTCAATTTTAATGCTATAGTCAATAACCCTAATTGTACACGTCTGTTTTACTCTTTCTATAGCAGTTGAAATATTATCTACTACCTCATCATTAACATAGCAAGTAAGCACTATGTTTTCACCCACCGCTAATCCTTTTAAGTAAATTGTCTTATCATCATTCTTTAAAGAAGTTATCTCAAACTTATCATAAGTCGCCTCCCACGAAACTGTAGGTGTCTCTTTATACTTTGATCCTGTACCACTGATTGTAGCTTTGAGAGGATCCACCGCAATACATCCCTTAGCCAAAGTTTTGGAATTAGCACTCAATGATAATACCGGTAACTTTCTGATATGCACTGTACAAGTGTAGTAAGTAGTTGCATTCTCAGTACTTGTCATCTTTATTGAGAAATCACCTTCTTTTTTCGCCTTAATGTTGTATCCGCCAAATTTATATACTTTAGATCCCTCACTAACTTCAACATCTTCCTTACGTATAACTTCAATACCGCTCTTGTCATTGTCAGTAACTGTCAATTCAAAGTCCTGCACAACATTTGTATTTCCAACGCTTGCCATAAATGTAGGCTGAAGAGACGCTTCGAGTCCTTCATAAATATAAATATCATAGCCGTCTTTATCCGCCCACTCGCTCTTTAACTTACCTGTCATTGTCGGTTCAGCATGAACATTGAGTGTAATATAATACATAACTGTTATACCGGTAGTTGAACCCTTGTAAGCCACGTGTATTGTAGATGTTCCAGGCTCATATCCTTCAACTCTAAGATGATTCGAACAAATAACAGCCTTTCCAATATCCTCTGTGTTGCAAGCATACTCATAATGAGCAATCGTTGCATCATCATTTAATATTTTGGGAATATCTTTTGTGTGTCCCGCAGTAATATCCATTGTTACTGAATAAAAATAATTGTACTTGTCATTATCTGCTGCTTTGACATTGTCAGCTTTCATCATAAAAAAAGCTGATAAAAACATCATAGCAAATAAAACCCTTGTAAAAAATTGTTTCATTTTTCTTCTTCTCCTCCTAATACTCATTCAATTTTCGTTAGTATTCACTTAGAATGCCCAACAGAACAATTATATATTTTATCACAAAAGCATATAATTTCAAGCACTTAATTCAAAGACGCTTGACATAGATAGGTTTCTTTCCTAAATGTAACTTTTGTTCATACCATATCTCCTTTTACACATCGCTTAATAATGTATATATTTTTTGAAATACTTAACTGTAAATGTTGTACCAATTTCATTTGAATCAACACTAATAATGCCATTATCCTCTTCCACTATTGTTTTTGCCAAAGCAAGGCCAATGCCAAGGCTGTCTGATGTGGCATTTTCTCCCTTGTAAAATCGCTCAAATATATGCGGCAAATCTTCATGGGAGATTCCCTCTCCTCTATCCGTTATTTTTATCACGGAATAGACATTGTTGTCATCATACGAAATATTTATTTCTGAACCTTGTGGTGAGTGATCAATACAGTTTTTGATCAGATTAGTAATAGCTTCTATCTGCCATTTTTCGTCACAGTATATCTTAGGATTCTTATCTGCCTTAATCTTAATCTGAACATTTTTCAAATCTGACAGCGCCGAAACATTATCTACAGATTCATCAATTATCTTTTTGATATCCACTTCTTTTTTTATAAAGTTAATTGTGTTGGAATCAAACTTTGAAAGTTTCAAAATCTCCTGCACCAGAAACTTGATATTAACCAATTCTCGCTTAATGCTTCTGATAAAATCTTCTCGCACTTCCTTATCCATATCAGGATCGTCGATGAGATTATCAAGCATAACGAGATCACTTGTAAGTGGTGTTTTTAATTGATGGGAAATGTCCTCTAAAGACTTTTTCAGATTTACTTTGTCTGTATTTGAATTCTCTGCTGCTTCTTTAAGCATAATTGTAGTCTTATATATCTCATTTTTTAGAATCGACATCTCATCTTCAGAAATGGTATCAATCGCTAGATCATAATTCTTTTTGTTTATCTGCTCAATATATTTTGTGATATCTTTTACTTCCCTGTTCCTTCTTTTATCGTAACTGAGGAACACAAAAACACTGATACACGTAGCAATTAACAGCACAAACGCATCGATAACCAACACTATAACAAATATTCTGTCATTTTCAAGAAGCACCGATTGTTTTCTGACATCAATACTGTATTTTGATAGTTCTTCATCTGCATTACTACTGTCGTCATTGAGCATCTGAATAATATCCGTCTCTTTCAAATCCGGATACTTGTCTAACAGCTGACCTACTATTGCGCTTATTTTTTTATTATAGTTAGCTGTATAAGCACGGTACTCAAAATAGTTAGCAATTATAAAAATAATTATAAAACACACTGCAAAAAGAACCGACCTAATCATATATTTTTTTAGTTGCTCTTTATTCTTCATCAATTCTGTAACCCATTCCCTTAATTGTTTTGATAATATCAGTTCCTATTTTTAATCTTATCCTCTTGAAGTACACTGTGATTGTGTGATCATCAACATAGTTTCCTGTCCACTCCCACACTTTATCAAGAAGGATGTTTCTGCTCACAACTTTGTTGAGATTAGAAAACAGATAGTTGACTATTTTGAGTTCTAATGCGGAAAGTTCTATCAGTTTATCTTCTCTGTATAGTTCCATCTTATCAGTATCATAAGTTATATCTTTTATCTTGATTATATTTTTCTTCTTGTTTCTAAGAAGAATTTTATTGACTCTTGCCAACAATTCCTTTGAACTGAATGGTTTTGTTATATAATCTTCAGCGCCAATGTTTAGTCCATTGACAATATCATCTTCATCATCTCTTACTGTCAGGAAAATAGCTGGTATATCCTTCTTGGTGATTACCTCCTTAAAAAGGTCAAATCCATTTCCATCCGGCAAATTGACATCCAATATAGCTATATCAATATCAGAATTGTCTAACACATATTCCTTTGCCTCTCTTATCTTTGTCTTGTACACTAATGTGTAATTATTTTTTTCAAACGCATAAACAAGCCCTTTTATAATTGACTCATTATCTTCAACAAGTAAAACCTTCATGTTTGATAGCTCCTCAATACCATTTCTATGTAGTATGCTTTATATATTGGAAATCGAGCAGGATAACTCCTACTCGATTCCGTCTTTCAGCCATATCAGCTCGAATCCGCAGATAAATCTGCTTATTCTTATTTTTATGTGCATGGCTGAACAGTTACTTAAATATTCTCATTTCTTATAGTTTCTATTGTATTTTGTTTCTTTATCTTTTTCAACGAATATTTCATTATGATAAATATAAGTACGAATACCAATAAAACTGAAATACTTATTGCAGCGATTGGAAGTTTGAATTTTATGCTGTTATCATAAACATACAATTTGTACATTACAAATGCCAGTCCAATACCAATAGGAAGTCCAAACATCAGTGATCTCAAGCCCATAAACAGACTTTCAAGTCTAATCATCCTGTTAAATTCCGGTGTTGTCATTCCAACTGATTTGAGCATTGCAAACTCCGGTTTTCTAAGTTCCATATTTGTAGTGATAGTATTGAATATATTTGTCAATCCAATAAGTGATATTACAATAATGAAACCATACAGGAATATAGCAGCAAGAAGAATCATATTGTGCTCAACCTGATATTGCTCATCTATGTTTGTCATATTAATCTCTCTGTCGCCGAGCATTTGCTCAATGTCATCCTGCAATTTATTGGCATTTGTTGAATTGTAGAAAACCTGAGCACTATCTGTATCAAGTAATTCATCAAACAATTCATCGCTCACAACCAATAATGGTTCCGGATCATTTCCAAAGCCGAATGGCCTTTTATCTGTAACAGATGCCACTTTAATTTTCACAACTTCAATCACATCGCCATTGTCATTTTGTTTTTCAACTTCCACTTCATCCCCACTCTTAATTGATGTAATTTCTAAAAATTTACTTACTGTTTTATTATCTTTATAATGATATACTTTTCCGTAATCTGTAAGCACTCCCTTATCTTTTACCTCTTCATACTTCAACCCTAGCGATTCTATATATTTCTTAAACTGTTTATCCCCAAGTGTAGTTACTTTAAGTCCCTCAATATAATCGTCATAATCTTCAGTGTCAGCATTTATCTCTTTAAAATCCAGATATTCTTTGTTCAGTTGTTCAGGACCAAGCATTGCGTGTACACTACGGCTAATTGAAAAATCTGTAATATTTTCAAGCTCTGTAGTCTTCTTTAGCATTGTAAATTCATTTGCATCTACTTCTTCTTCTAAGACTAAGTTGTAATCTTTTGCATTCACCTGGTCGTTTACTTCGTCAAATGCAAGAATAACAAATTCTGAAAGTGCGATAAATATAGCAACAGATACAATTATCGAAATAACAGTTGTTCTGTATTTTTTTCTGTTTCGCTTCAAATTCTTATAAGAGATTTCTCCTCCTATTCCAAAGAATTTTCTGATAAACTTTGGCGACTTTATTTTCTTTGATTTAATCTTAATATTTCCACTGTTTCTAATCAAATCAATAGCTGCTATCTTTGAAGCTTTTCTTGCACTTCCAAAAGCTGACAAATAGATTGTTACGATTCCAAGTGCAATTGCAATAAAAATTGGAAGTACTGAAAAAGAATACATTATTTTTGCTCCATTTAGTGCTCCGCTTAATAACTGATTACACACAATTACAAGAATCCATGATGCAAGATGCCCGGCAATCAGACCAAGTGGTATACCTATTCCGCCTAATATAGTCGCCTCAAAGAACACACTTTTTCTAATCTGTTTCTTTGTAGCTCCTACACTTTTTAACATTCCATACTGTTTTATCTTCTCAGTTACCGAAATATCAAAACTGTTCTTAATACAAACTACAGATGTAAATATAATAATACCAATTACAACTCCCACAATAAGGAGAAAGTTCTTCATATCATCCCCGCCAAATGGATTGGTTTCAAGTTTTATAAGGTAGTCGTTCGTATCTACTCTGTACTTCGCTTTTCCCATCTCCTCTACGTAAGCATCAAATTCTTCGTCTGAGGAAAATCCTGAAGTTGCACCTCTTATCAACAATTTTTCGTCTATACCGATTGCATTTGAAATATTCTTATACAATGATTCTTCATCTACTGCATGATATCTTACATACAAATCAACTGTTCCCTCAACGTCTTTTCCATCCAGCGTTACAAAGGAATATCCAGGCTCAGAATAATCTTCTACTTTGTATGGAGGTCTTGTGATTTTTCCAACAACTTTATATTTTTTTTGAGTTGTATCAGTCAGTTTTTCCATTAATTTATCATTTTCTTCATCAACTATTCCATACTCTCCAACTCCAAGTTCCACGCCATCCTCAGATATTCTTTTACCAATATCTAAAGTAATGGTATCCCCAACTTTGATATCAACTCTTCCATTTGTCTTTAAATGCGTAGGAATAACAATTTCATCTTCTTTTTGTGGAAATCTCCCCTCAACAACCGTACCCAATAGAGATTCCATATCGTCTTTTTCCATGGCTCTGACTAAGGCATAAGGTTTATAGGAATTTTTAGAGTTTATATCTGCATATCCAATATTTTTTATCTTTAAAGATTTCTCCACATCCCTGCTTTGGATTACATAATTTATCTCATTCTCTGGTACATTATAGTATACGACATGATAGTCACCTGAATTTATTTTTTCGTAATTAATCAAGGATTTCAACCCACTTTTATACATTGAAGCAACTGCTGTAATGAGAGAAACCGAAAGAATAATACCTACAATAGTAACAATTGTCCTCTTCTTATTTAGTTTTAAATTCTTTATTGTTAATCTTTTTAGTAAATCCATATCTATACCTCTTTCACAATTCTTCCATCTTCAATCTTAATAATTCTGTCTGCTATTTTTGCAATTTCCAAATTGTGTGTAATCATTACAATAGTCTGCTTGAGTTCTTTGTTCGTTTTCTTTAAGAGTGCCACAATCTCATCACTTGATTTTGAATCAAGATTTCCTGTAGGCTCATCTGCCAAGACAATTGTAGGCTTTGTAATAAGCGCTCTACCTATACTTGTTCTCTGCTGCTGTCCTCCTGACAATTCATTTGGAAGATGATTTTTTCTCTCTGACAATCCCAAAGTCTTAATCATCTTATTGAGTTCTTCCTGATCACACTCTCTGTTATCAAGCGCTAATGGCAATGTGATGTTTTCCTCTACATTTAATATCGGAAGCAAATTGTAGAACTGATAAATAAGTCCAATCTGTCTTCTTCTAAATATTGCCAATTTATCATCATCCAACTCTGAAATATCATTTCCATCTATATAAATCTTTCCTGAAGTTGCTCTGTCAACTCCTCCTATCAGATGAAGCAATGTGGATTTTCCACTTCCTGAAGCTCCTACGATTGCAACAAACTCTCCCTTTTCAACTGAGAATGAAACATTATCAAGCGCCTTAACTTCAGCCTCATCCTTTCCGTATATTTTTGTCAAATTTTCTACTCTTAAAATTTCCATAATTATTTACTCCTTTCAGTTTATACGCAAAGTATATTACACCAAAGTTACAGGTAAGTTACTTTTGAAAAAATTTTTTAAATATTAATTATCGCTACATATCTACAATTTTAGTAGCAATCTTTTCACAAAATCTTGAATCATGCTCCACAAACAGCATTGTAAAGTCATATGTCTCTATAAGCTTTTCGATTTGCATTCTGGAAAACACATCTATGTAATTAAATGGCTCATCGTGGATAACAAAAAAGATTATTTGTTTCCAAATAATCTTACGTTCCATCCCACAATAGTTTTCTTTCTGTTTGAAATAATACTTGTGCACATATTTTTTCTCCTTTAAATCACGAGTACTGCTTATAACTTGTACTGCATAAATTTGTCGTGTCTAACAAATCCAAAATCGGTGTATAATAGCACCCCCATATCTGATGGTGTAATCTGCACCACACCACATCCATAAGCTCTCGCCTCTTCCACCACTCTTTGAAGAAGTTCTCTTGCAATTCCTCTCCTTCGATAATTACTGTCTGTAAACATACTAGACAAAATACCTATTTTTCCACTTGGACATCCAAAATAAGGTGGTTTTTCCACAAAAGACATTCCACTTGTACCCACTATTTTTTCCCCATCCATTGCAATCCAGGATACAAAAGTATTATCTTTCATATGCCTGTCGTAATAATCTTTTAAATGCGGAACCAAGTCTATATCCTCAGTTGCACCCTCTTCTCTAAGTTGTACAATTCTCATATTTATAAATGTTTCTAATTCTTTTTCTGTAAGTTTTTTAAATGTGATTTCCACATCTTTAACTTTATCTGTTTCCATCAAATCCTTCATACTGAAACCTGGCCTTTCTTATTTCGAGACGCAATTTACTATTCAGTTTATTCCAATAATTCATTTACATATCTCACAGCCTGATCAAACCTGCTATTGTAATCACCCGATATTATCTTGTACTCAAAGTTATGCTTTTCATACAAGGCTTTTATCATATTGCTGTATTTTTTTCTATCTGCTGCAATGACCTCGCTTCGATCCCCATCCTGCACCCACTCAACATCAGGTTCTAAAAACAGAATCAAATCATATGAGTTTAGTGCAGCAATCGCCTCTGCAAGAACAGCATTATTTTCTATGTTTTCATCTTCTAAAAAGCCCATATAAAACCTGGTTATCAGACAATCTGTATCTTCAAACAAAACTTTGTTGGCCTGCTCAATCAATCGGTATTCTTTTGCCTTGTGCTCTAACAAAATTCTGGTAAAGTCCTCTGAGAGCATGTACACATCTGTCCCTGAAAGTTCAGACAACTCTCTTCCAACTTCTTCTAGATATACAGTATTATAGTAATTTGCAAGATTTATCGTAAGTGTTGATTTACCAACACTCTCTCCCCCAATAAGCAGCACTTTTTTTGTAAAATACGATCTCACTATCTGTGGCATTTCATCCCAATGCCCATACATATCATTTCTTATGGCAGTTGAGTTATACTGATTTCTTTTAAATACTACAAATTCAGATTCCTCATAGCACTTATTCCAAAAGCTGTTCTCATCATAGTCATCTCCACAAAACACTACATCTATCTTTTTCCCTACCATAGCTTTGACTATCCCACAATCTTTAATCCAATATTCTTCTGTATACTGCTCTTTAGTATCAAGCTCATCTTTTAATGGAATGATATGTACGTTACCCAGATGTTTTGTCAGCTGATATATCCATCTAATCTTAACTTTAAGAGGAATATCTGAATCATCCTCTCTGTAGGAAATAACTATGTATAATTCATCACACAATCCAGCCGCCTTGATGATGCACTCTAAATGTCCAAGATGCAATGGATTGAAACACCCGCCATACATTCCAATATTATATTTCTTACCATGTGCCATTTTATGCCTCCTGTGCCTTTGTTCCTTTATACCACTGAACAAACATGATTATTGCATTTGCAAGAAATACCGTCCACATAAGAAGAACCGCCACACTTGCTCCATCTGTAAACAATGCGTATATCCACATAATAACTGAAACTACATCAACAAAAATCCAAATAACCCATTGTTCCATAAATCTCTTAATCATAAGTACCTGTGCAATTACTGAAAATACTGTACTCATACTGTCAACAATAGGAAGATTTCCTCCTAACAACTTAAGAACGTATGAATAGCCAAATACACCTACCATACTTATAATTGCAAGCAAAATGTCCTGCTTCCAAGTCATTCTTCTCTTATAAACTACATTTGTTTCTTTGTCTACATTTTTTGCCCATAAAAACCACCCAAGAAGGTTTGTCGGGAAATAATACAAAAGGTTCAGCATAACATCCCCGTAATACTTTGCCCTCCACGCTATTATTGCATACAGGATAACATTGATTGTTCCAAAAAAGTAATTTGAAACCTTTCCCATCCCACACAGGATAACACAGATAACACCTGTGATAGCTGCTACTATTCCAATAACAGAATCTTTCTGATAAACAGACACACCTAAAATCACAATATTAACAAACAGCATCCATATAACCTGCCACTTTTTCCACCCCGTCAACTCTTTTTTTATATTTTCTTTTAATGCATTCATTTCATTTACCCCTTTCTTCCACAATCATCTTTTCTTCTCATAACCTCGGAATACTTCGCATTCCTCGTTAAGTAAAACTATAGTTCATAGCATATTTTTTATTCAAGCTTCATGTTAATATCCTACAACACTAAAGACTAAAAAAGGTCGCCTCGTTGGCGACCTTTTAAAACAAAACATTTTTCACTTCTACCGTCTCCTATGCTTATAAACAATTTAGCTAATTCACCAAAAAAGGTCCAAGCACATTCTTATCAAAAGACCTACTCGAACCTTTTATTGCAAATAATAAATTCCTATTACTTCTATATTAAATCAATTCTGTATTGAATCTATTCTGTTATCTCTATAATTAGAATTAAAAACATTTAGTTTTGTCTATACAAAACCTTCATCAGACTCTCAACTTTCCAAAAAGCCTCAACCAGTTCCTTGTCCGCCTTCTCCTCTGTAACTATTGTTACGTATTCACTGGTTCTTCCTGACAAATCTTCGCACTTATAATCAGAACTCTTCTTAAGTTTTTTGTATGCGTCTTCGTAAATAGATAAAAAAGACTTGTATACGCTCTTGAATTCGTCATTCAGCTTCTTTTTTTCTTTAAGAAGAACAATTACATTTTCAATCTCCGCCATAATAGTATCTTTGTTCATTTAATAATCCTCCCTAACATTTTCGTAGTATCTGCAAACTATTATAACACATTTGTTTATTTGTCGTAAATGTAACATTCTATTTTTTTGCATAACTTTTTCATTTTATTAAAAAAAGCACCGGATAACCGATGCTTTATAATAACAGCCTGTAGGGGAATCGAACCCCTGTTTCCGCCGTGAGAGGGCGGCGTCTTAACCGCTTGACCAACAGGCCTCATAAACAGTACTGTCATAGTATAAACAAAAAACAAATAAATTGCAAGCACTTTTTTCAGAAAATTTATATTTTTTAAACTTCAGTCATGCACATATGTTTTTTCATCCCTTTTCAAGTCCTCTCAGTCTAAACTGTAAATATATATAATTAAGCGCCAATGCTGAGAAAAATGCTGATACTTCCGCAAGAGCTATCGCATCAAATCCCATTCTTTTAACCAGCAACACACTTACCACTACTCTTGCTAACAGTTCCAGAATACCGGAAATCATTGGAACAAATGTAAATCCCATTCCCTGCAACGTTCCCCTGTATAAAAACAAAAGACAAATAGACCAGTGCATCACACCTCTAATCACAAGATATCCTGCCGCCACATCTATTATTTCAGAATCAGTAAGCATAATAGACGCCAGCATTTTGGGTGCGAATATTAGCAGAACAGAACCTATCGCAGTTATTATAAGCGACAATATCAAAGCACTGTTTATTCCATTTTTTATTCTATCTATTCGCTTTGCACCATAGTTTTGTCCTGCGTAAGTATTTATTGTAATGCCAACAGCTGTCGATGGCTGAACAAGGAACTGGCTTATTCTCATACATGCCGAATAGGCTGACGTACATATGATTCCAAGGTCATTTACAAAATACTGAAGCAACAGACATCCTATTGCCGTTATTGAATTCATAAACGCCACCGGAACTCCTATTTTAATAACGTTAAAGATAAGTCCAAAATCCAATTCAAAATCACTTCTTTTTAACTTGATATAAGATATTTTTCTCAGATGCACAAAATTAAATATCAATGAGAACAGCTGCGCAATAAGCGTACCAATTGCCGCACCTTCAACTCCCATTTTGCATACAAAAATAAACAAAATATCCAGTACTACGTTAATTGCAGATGCCAATATAACAGCCCCTAGAGGAGTTTTGCTGTCACCAAGGGAATTGAGCATTGCACTTGAACAGTTATAGAGGAAAGTAAGCGGAAGCCCTGCAAGGATTATAACTATGTACAATCTTGACTGAGCCATTATCTCTTCCGGAGTTTTAAGCAACAAAAGAATATCTCCGATAAATATAAGACTCAACACCATTATACTTATAGTAACTATTCCACACGCCAAAAAGCCCATTGTAATTGTCTTTTTGAGTCTGTCATAATCCTTAGCCCCAAAGGCCTGTGCTATAAGCACCGACATTCCACTGGCAAGTCCCATAATAAATCCAAAAATAAAAAACATTATGGACCCTGTATTTCCAACTGCTGCAAGAGCATAGTCATCAATGCCTTTTCCCACAATAATGCTGTCAACAATACCATACAACTGCTGAAATATAGTACTTCCCAGAACCGGGAGAAAATATGCCACGATAAGTTTCATCGGATCTCCCACTGTCATATTCTTAATATTTGTTTTAGTTATTTTATTCGCTGTTTTATTTGTTGTTTCCGACATAACTTCCTCTCACTCAATTCAACTTTTTATGCAAACAGAACACTTTATTTTTAGTTCACATCTATTTTTCTTTGTCTGTTTTCTTTTATTAGATTTCTTTGTCTGTTTTTGTTGTATTTATTTATAAAATGTAATAAAATTTTATCATAAGAACTGATATAAAAATAGTTCCGTATTTAGAAAAAAATATTATTTTTATATCATTAATTTTATACAATCAAGGAGGTATTAGTATGAAATATTCTATTCAAGGAGAAACTCTTCCTGTTGCTATCTGTACTTTAGATAACGGAGAGTCAATTATCACAGAAGGCGGTGCGATGTCTTGGATGTCACCTAACATGAAGATGGAGACAAAAGGTGGCGGAATCGGAAAAATGTTAGGTCGTGCGGTTTCAGGCGAATCAATATTCCAGAACATCTACACAGCTCAGGGTGGCGAGGGAATGATTGCTTTGGCATCTAGTTTCCCTGGAGCAATAAAGGCTTTCGATATCACTCCCGGCAATGCTATCATTTTACAGAAATCTGCATTTCTTGCAGGCGATAAGAGTATTGAATTATCTATCCATTTTAAGAAGAAATTCGGTGCAGGCTTATTTGGCGGTGAAGGTTTCATCATGCAGAAAGTTAGCGGAACCGGAACAGTACTCGCTGAATTCGACGGTCATGTTGTTGAATATGAATTAGAGGCAGGACAGCAGCTTATTCTTGACACAGGTTATCTTGCAGCTATGACAGAAGGATGTACTATGGATATCCAGACTGTTCCCGGCATCAAGAACATGTTCCTTGGTGGAGAAGGAATCTTCAACACTGTAGTTACAGGTCCCGGTCATGTATGGGTACAGACAATGCCAATCGCAAACGTTGCTGCATCAATCAGACCATTTATTCCTACCGGAAACTAAACAATACAGAAAAAGAACCGTTGCATGCAACGGTTCTTTTTTCTATATCGGCTAAAAAATCGGTTTTTCCATCTTTAAATCACCTATATCTGAAAGTCGAATAACGACAGCTGATTTCCATCAGGAAGTCCTTCTAAGAGTCCAAGATCTGTCATTGTCTCAACAACTGTCTTTGTAACTTTACTTCTCTCCCTGAAGTCATCTTTTGAAAGAAACTCGCCGTTCTTTGCAGCCTCTTCCACTCCATCGGCTGCATTCTCTCCCATCCCTTCAATGGTATCTAACGCCGGCATAAGCTTTCCGTCCATAATCTGGAATTCATGTGCTTTTGCCTTGTAGATATCTATAGGCAGGAATTCAAAGCCTCTGGCGTACATTTCCCTTACAATATTCATATCTTTCAACGAATCCTCATCTTTCTTTGAGAGTTCACCTCTCTCTTTTCTTCGAAGATGATCTTCAATGTAGTAGTTAAGTTTCTCCGGCCCCTGACACATCATCTCATAATTGAAAGCCTTTGCCCTGATTCCAAAGAATGCTGCATAATAAGCAAGGGGATAATAAACTTTGTACCAGGCAACGCGAAGAGCCATCATAATATATGCTGCCGCATGTGCTTTTGGGAACATGTATTTTATTTTCTTACATGAATCTATATACCATTCAGGTACTTCGTGCTCTCTCATGATTTCTTCATTTTCAGGCGTAAGTCCCTTACCTTTTCGAACTGCCTCCATTATCTTGAAACTGATACCCGGCTCAATATTCTTTGAAATAAGATATGTCATAATATCGTCTCGGGTACAAATGGCAGTTGAAATAGTTGCAAGTCCCTGCTTAATAAGTTCCTGGGCATTGCCGGTCCAAACGTCTGTACCGTGTGACAAACCGGAAATACGGACAAGATCACTGAATTGTTTTGGCTTTGCTTCCTCTAACATTCGAAGAACAAAGTCTGTTCCAAGTTCCGGAAGTCCCAAAGATCCAAGTTTTACACCTCCAATCTGTTCAGGAGTAATACCAAGTGCTTCAGGGCTCTCAAACAGTGACATTACCTTTTGATCGTCAAAAGGTATCTTCTTTGCGTCTGTGTCTGTATATTTTTCCAAAGTTCTAATCATAGTCGGATCATCATGTCCGAGAATATCAAGTTTCAAAAGGTTTGCGTCAATGGCATGGTACTCAAAATGTGTCGTAATTGATTTTGCCGTCATATCATTCGCAGGTTTTTGAATAGGAGTAAATTCGTATATCTCCTTGTCCTTTGGAACAATAACAATACCTCCCGGGTGCTGACCGGTACTTTTTCTTACTCCTGTACACTCTGCTGCAATTCTTTCAATCTCACATCTTCTCTTTGTAATATCATGATCCTCAAAATATCCCTTAACGTAACCGTATGCAGTCTTCTCAGCAACACCTGTAATAGTACCGGCACGATAAGTGTGGTCAAATCCAAACATTACACCTGTGTATCTGTGTGCTTCCGGCTGATTTTCACCGGAAAAGTTAAGATCGATATCAGGTTCCTTGTCTCCATAGAATCCAAGGAACGTCTCAAACGGAATGTCAAATCCATCCTTCACTAAAGTCTCACCACAATTTGGACAAACCTTATCAGGTAGGTCAAATCCAACACCCGCTCCTGAATTTATGATATCCTCCGAATCAAATTCGGAATACTGACATTTCTTGCAATAGTAATGCGGTTTCAACGGATTAACCTCAGTAATACCGGACATGGTTGCAACGAAGGAAGATCCTACAGAACCTCGAGATCCAACAAGATATCCGTCATCGTTAGAGTGTTTAACCAGTCTCTGTGCCATGATGTACATAACCGCATAACCATTGCTGATAATTGAGTTGAGTTCCTTGTCCAGTCGGTTCTGAACATATTCAGGAAGCGGATCACCGTACATTCCGTGAGCTGTGTTGTAACACATGGTTCTAAGATCAACGTCCGAATTTTCAATGACAGGCGGACATTTATCCGGATGAATCGGTGAAATATCCTCAATCATGTCATTTATCCTTGCAGGATTATTTATAACAAGATCTTCTGCTTCCTGGCTGTCCAAATAACTGAATTCTGCCAGCATCTCCTCAGTAGTTCTAAGGTAAAGCGGCGGCTGAACATCGGCATCCTTGAATCCGTTTCCAAACTGAATAATTCTTCTGTACACTTCATCTTCAGGGTTTAAGAAATGAACATCACAGGTTGCAACAACTAATTTGTTAAACTTCTTTCCAAGTGCAATTATCTTTTTGTTGATATCAATCAAATCCTGTTCTGAATCGAGAAGGAACTTCTTCTTATTGTCAATTTCAGGATCCCCTGTTCTCAACATAAACTGATTATTTCCAAGTGGCTGTATCTCATAGTAATCATAGAATTCGCACAATCTCGATATCTCCACATCACTCTTTCCGTGAAGAATTGCCTGATATAACTCACCTGCTTCGCAGGCACTTCCTATCATAAGTCCTTCGCAAAATTCCATGTATTTACTCTTTAATATTCTAGGCTTTCTGTAGAAGTTATTGAGATGAGCATCCGAAATAAGTTTGTACAGATTAACTCTTCCCACATCATTCTTGCAGAGAATAATAGCATGGTATGCATGTGCCTTCTTAATTCTGTTGTCAGACAGTTTTGCCTGTTTATTGATTTCATCAAGGTTAGTAAGTTCCTGATCTCTTAGCATATTTAATAATTTAAGGAACACAAGAGCTGTACATTCCGCATCCTCAACTGCTCTATGATGATTAATCAGCTGAACCTGCAATGCCTTTGCTATGGAATCAAGTGTATATTTTCCAAGTCCCACAACCAGAAATTGTGACATAGCCACAGTATCAATAATTGTGTATTCTCTCTCGATTCCCATCTCTCTGCTCTTATTTTCGATAAAACTCATGTCGAAACCGGCATTGTGAGCAACCATGATACAACCCTCACAGAAATCCAGAAATTCAGGCAACACTTTATCAATAAGCGGTGCATCTATAACCATGTTATCATTGATTCCCGTCAGTTTCTCAATATTAAAAGGAATTGGTCTTTCAGGATTTACAAATGTAGAAAACCTGTCAATAATCTTTCCACCCTGAACCTTTACAGCGCCAAACTCAATAATCTTATCTGCAACGGGACTGAGTCCTGTGGTCTCTAAATCAAACACAACATATGTATCATCTATACTCTGACCCTTGGAATTTACAATAACGTCCTGTAAATCATCAACAAGATATGCCTCAACACCGTAGATTACCTTAAAGTCAAAATCTTTTCCCGCCTTCTTTGCAGCACCTTTGAGGTCACAGTATTCATGCCATGCATCCGGGAATCCCTGAACCACCCCATGGTCGGTTATAGCTATGGCTTTGTGCCCCCAGTCATATGCCTGCTTTACAATCTTTTTAACATCACTTACACCGTCCATATCACTCATCTTTGTGTGACAGTGAAGTTCTATTCTCTTTCTGACTGCATTGTCCTGTCTGTAAGTTCTAAAGTCAGTAGCCTTTCTCACTCCCACAACGGACTGGATGTTTATTCCTCTGTCATATGTATCAAACATGGCCACACCTTTAAGTCTTATAAACATCTTCTTCTTTATCTTTGAATTAAACTCTTCGAGAAGTTCATCCTTCAAAAAGATTTTTGCAGTAATTGTATCTGTAAAGTCAGTTATGGTAAGAGTAATAATAGTTCTCTCCCCTCTGATTGCTCTTTGATCTATATTCAATATCTGTCCTTTAATTACAACACTTCCGATATCAGAGTAAATCTCATCAATAGAAACTTCCTCATCAAATTCAAAATCTCTTCCATATAAAACATCAGGATTATCACTTCTTGTTAGCGTTAAAACAGGGGAAGCGCCCTCAAATCTCTGTCCGCTGTTTCTTCCAAAACCTTTTCCGGCTGCTCTCTTTCCTGTCTGAGCTTTTCCTGCTGAACCATTTCCGCCTACATTATTACCTGCACCACTCTGTGCTCCCATATTTCCAGGAGAGTTTCCTGCAGCTTCATTTTCTGCGCCGGATGTCTGCTCTTCTCCTAAGATGCCGCCTTCCATTTCCGAAACTTCAATGCCATGAAGTTTTGCAATCTTTTTAAGCACATTTTCTGTCTCTATCTCAAGTTTCTTCTTATTTTCTTCAACATATTTACCCTTTTGTCCTTCCTTAAGAACTATTCTCACTTCAACAGGCATCCCAAATCTGTGAAGGTAAATATCAGACAATGTCTTCTTAATCAGTTCCTGCTTTGCCTCCGATGCAATATTTGTCTCAAGCTGAAGACACACAACATTGTCGCCTTCAAAAGAAACTTTTGCTTTCTTGAACATGTTTGCAGCAAGAATCCCCTGCTCCTTTATTTCCATAAAGAAACTCTCTTTGTATATCTCAAAAAGATTCTCTGTGGTGTACTGGGATGACAAATTATACTCTTCAATAATGTGAAGATTAATATGCTTTCCGACACGAAAATGCTCTGTAAGTTTTTTCTCTAAGGTGTAAATAGCAGACTTATTAATAAGTCTGCCACTTCTAATGTATACACGCATAGCTGTATGGTCTCTGTTTATAGTTATATTTTTAATTGTCACATTACGAAGTAATTCTCTAAGATCATCTTCAATATTCAGATCAGGAAACACTTCCAAAAATAACTTTTCTTCCAATTATCATCACTCCATATTTATATCCAAAACTATTATTTACTCGATTCATTAACTGAAACTACTATTTCCCCCAATTATCTAATTCCTCTCTCAAAACTTCAAGTAATTCACTCTCCGGAACTTTTTTGACTATCTCACCTTTTTTGATGAGAAGACCTTCTCCTTTTCCTCCGGCTATTCCTATATCAGCCTCTCTTGCTTCACCTGGGCCGTTTACTACACATCCCATAACTGCAACCTTTATATTAAGGTCATAATTTGTAACCATATCTTCGACTTTCTTTGCAAGACCTATGAGGTCTATCTGTGTTCTTCCGCATGTAGGGCATGATACTACAGAAATTCCACCTTCTCTGAGGCCGAGAGTTTTGAGTATTAATTTTGCACTCTTAATCTCCTCAACAGGCTCATCTGTGAGGGACACTCTGATTGTATCTCCAATACCCTTATCCAGAATAAGGCCAAGTCCTATTGCCGACTTGATATTACCTGAAGTCACAGTTCCTGATTCTGTAATTCCCACATGAAGCGGATAATTCGTTTTTTGTGCAATGAGTTCATGAGCCTTAACGCACATCATTACATCTGAAGACTTGATACTTATTACAAGATTATCATATCCTAAATCTTCTATTATCTTTACCTTATCAAGAGCACTCTCAACAATTCCCTCAGCTGTAACTTTTCCGTACTTTTCGAGAATCGGTTTCTCGAGCGATCCGCTGTTTACTCCAACTCTGATTGGAATATTTCTCTCTTTTGCAACTTCAACAACTGCCTTCACATTCTCGATACTTCCAATGTTTCCGGGATTGATTCTGATTTTGTCTGCACCGTTTTCCATCGCTGCAATTGCAAGTCTGTAATCAAAGTGAATGTCAGCAACCAAGGGAATACTTATCTGTTTTTTTATCTCAGATATAGCTTTTGCTGCTTCCATGGTAGGAACTGCACATCTGATAATATCACAGCCTGCTTTTTCCAATTGCTTTATCTGATTAACTGTTGCCTCAACATCTTCAGTTTTTGTATTTGTCATTGACTGAATAAGTATAGGATTTCCCCCTCCTATAACCTTATCACCAATCTTTATTACTTTTGTATTATCTCTGTACATTCTCCACCTCATTTATTTATTGCATCAATCTCTTCACACTTACAGGAGTTTTCCAATATCATTTAATATAAGGAACGCCATAAGTACCATCAATAACGCAAATCCAATCAGATGAACCAGTCCCTCTTTTTCCCTATCAATCGGCTTCCTTCTGATAGCTTCAATAATAAAGAATACAAGTCTTCCTCCGTCCAATGCAGGAAGTGGGAGAAGATTCATAACACCCAGGTTTGCGCTGAGCATAATCGCCATATTAAGCATTGTCATAACCGTAATCATAACGCTCTCTTTTCTTGTTTCCTTATAAGTGTCTCCAATAGCATTTACAATACCTATAGGTCCTGACATTTCATTTTTATTGACTTTTCCTGCAACAAGCATCTTAAGACTCTTAATTACAGTGACAATCTCATATTTAACTTCTGTAAAGCTGTATCTGATAATTCCGACAGGAGACTGTTTAACTCTTTCTCCCGTAAAAGAAAATCCCTTTTCGTAAACTGCTGTCATCTTTGGTCTGAAATTAAAAGTCAATATCTTATTTTTTCTCTTTACCGTAAGCTGGTATTCTTCGTTCTTCCAAGGATTTGCCTCTAAATACTCATGCAATTCCTTGCCACTCGATATTTCCACATCATTTATCTTTATAATCTCATCATCAGAGATTACTCCGGCTTCTTCAAGTGCACTTCCCTGAACAACAATTATGTTTGCAGGACTATCCGTTGATGAATATGACATTCCCACAAAATACTTTTCCTCTCCTTCAGGTTTGTATTTGATGGTATGTTTCTTTCCGTCTCTTTTGTAAACCAATTCTACTTCGGAACCATCCAAAGTTTCAAAATAATTATCTCTAAACAGTTCTCTTGCAAGAATGGCACTGTTACCGTTAAAGCGAATAAGTTTGTCTCCATCTCTCAGTCCCTTTTCATAGAGCAAAGATCCTTTATCCATATCCGTTACATAAGCAAGATCCGCACCTTGAAAACCAATTACAATAATTGCCAAAATCCATGCAAGAATAAAATTGAAGAACGGTCCTGCAAATACTACAGCCATTCTTGCCCACACAGACTTTGAGTTAAAAGATCCTTCAACAACAGTATCCTGATCCTCTCCCAGCATGGCACAAGATCCTCCAAAAGGCAAAGCCTTTATTGAATACTTTGTTTCACCTTTTCCCCAGCTGATAATTCTTGGCCCCATACCAAGAGAGAATTCATTTACAACTATCTTGTTCTTCTTTGCAATAATAAAATGTCCAAACTCATGAAAAACAACCAATACACTAAATATAATTAAAGCAATTACAATACTCATACCTACCACCTATTCTCAATCATCTCATAAACTGTCTGTTCGGTTTCTAATATCTGTTCAAAACTTGGATTATCTATCTTCTTATGATTATCCATACAGTATCTGATTATATCTGTAATATCAAGATACTTAATCTTTCTGTTCAGAAATTTTTCCACTGCTTTTTCGTTTGCAGCATTGAATACTGTCGGCATTGAGCCACCGATTTTTCCTGCCTCATAAGCATAAGACAAACCAACAAAGTTCTCCATGTCAGGCGCCTCAAAACTAATGCTTGCAAGCTTTGCAAAATCTACCCTGTCACCTCCAAGATACTTTCTATCCGGATAATACAACGCATACTGGATAGGAAGTCTCATATCAGGTGTTCCAAGTTGAGCAATAATTGCTCCGTCGTCAAACTGAACCATTGAATGAATAAGGCTCTGTGGCTGAACCACAACCTGTATGTCATCAAAATCCACATCAAAAAGCCACTTTGCCTCTATAACTTCAAGCCCCTTATTTACCATGGTTGAAGAGTCGATAGTAATCTTTCTTCCCATCGACCAGTTAGGATGCTTAAGCGCATCTTCTAACTGTACACTCTTCATCTCTTCTCTGGTTTTTCCTCTGAAAGGTCCTCCTGAAGCAGTGAGCAGAATCTTGTCTATCTGCTTTCTGTTCTCTCCGTTAAGGGACTGGAAAATAGCACTGTGTTCACTGTCAACAGGCAAAATCTTCACTCCCATACTTCTTGCAAGAGGCATTATAATATGTCCTGCAGTAACAAGTGTTTCCTTGTTGGCAAGTGCAATGTCCTTTCCCGCCTTTATTGCCTCGATAGTAGGTCTGATGCCTATCATTCCCACAAATGCAGTTACAACAATCTCTGCAGATTCAATCACCGCAGTCTCAATCAGACCGTCCATACCTGCGACAACTTTTGTATCTGTATCGGCAATATTATCTTTAAGCTGCTTTGCTTTGCTCTCATCAAACACACATACCAGCTTAGGACTAAACTCCCTAATTTGTTTTTCAAGTAATTCTATATTTGAACCTGCCGCCATTGCAACAACACTCAAATCATCGTTATTTCTTACAATGTCAAGAGTCTGTGTTCCTATGGAACCTGTCGAACCCAAAACAGAAATATATTTCATTATTATCTCCAATCTTATGCAGACTATATTTGTCTGATATTAAAGAACATTAAAACTGTCCTTATTGAAAAATGCCAATAATTCTGTCAGCAATAATTACTGAACAAAATTGAGAAGTAACCAGATTACCGGTGCCACAAATATAACACTGTCAAATCTGTCCATGATTCCACCATGTCCCGGAATAAGCTTACCGTAATCTTTAATTCCATGATTTCTCTTAATGGCTGATGCTGCCAAATCTCCTGTCATCGCTATAAGACTTCCCAATGCAATTACAATCGGATAGGCAATTCTTGGATCAACTGCACCTGTGATTTCATTCTTAAATACTGATGCATAAATAAATCCAAGCAGCGCTGCTCCAAGCACGCCTCCTACTGCGCCTTCAACTGATTTTTTAGGACTTAATACCGGAGACATCTTGTGCTTTCCAAATGCCACGCCAAAAACATATGCACAGGTATCGCTGCCCCATGAACACAAAAATATAAGCCATACATTATATAATCCGTTATCGCCGGTTCTTACCAGATAAATAAAAGAAAGCATTGCTGCTACATATATTACTCCAAACAGAGAAGCCATAACACTCTCAGTCTTTACCTTAGGAAATTTGAACACATAAACTGCCATGAGCAGTACGACAAATACAATAAAAAGTACGAACTCATATTCAAGCATATGCTGTCTGATAAGAATATAATACAGGATAGTACATAAATACCCCATTACTCCTATTATATCTTTTTCAATGGAGAATACCCTGTTCATTTCAAACAAGCCAATCAATGATATTATTCCAACAGTAACCAGCAAAACATCTCCACCGGTAATTATCGTTATCAGCGCAATAATCACAAGAATTATCCCACTGATAAGTCTTTCAAAAAACGACTTGTTCATAAACTTATTTAATACCATATTATTCGCTTACCTTTCCAAATCTTCTGTCTCTCTCATTGTATTTTATTACTGCTTTTTCAAGTTCCTCTCTGTCAAAATCAGGCCATAATACATCTGTGAAATAGAACTCAGTATAAGCAAGCTGCCAGAGAAGATAATTTGATAGTCTCTCTTCTCCGCTTGTTCTGATAAGCAAATCAGGATCCGGCATGTCAAATGTATCAAGATGCTTTGAGACAGTTTCCTCATTGATATCTTCAGCCTTGAGGGCACCATCTTCACATTCCTTAGCAATCTTTTTTATTGCTCTTGTGATTTCATCTCTGCTTCCGTAATTGAGAGCAATTGTAAAATTAATGCCGTCATTATGCTTAGAAGCTTCTTCCAGTTCATTTATTCTGTCAATAATATCTGCGTCCAATCTGCTTCTCTCACCGATAACCCTTACTCTGATATTATTCTTGTCCGCTTTTTTTATACAGTCTTCCAAATAATTTCTGAGAAGTTTCATCAATGCTGAAACTTCCTGCTCAGGCCTGTTCCAGTTTTCAGTGGAAAATGCATATACCGTAAGATATTTGATTCCTATGTCATGGGCTTCCTCGATGATTCTTTCAACCGCGTTTGCCCCGGCTTTGTGTCCCATATTTCTTGGAAGCATTCTCTTCTTTGCCCATCTTCCGTTTCCATCCATGATTACAGCTACATGATTTGGAATATTCATTCCACTTAAATCATATTTATTTGCCATTCTTATCTCCATTCTTTAGTACGAACATAAGAGGAAACATAACTGTTTCCTCTTATGACTATTTTTCTCTATACTGTTAAAATCTCTTTTGATTTGTCTTCGATAGCTCCGTCTATCTTTTCAACAAACTTGTCTGTAAGCTTCTGTACGTCATCTTCGTATGACTTTACTTCATCTTCTGACACGCCGTCTTCTTTTCCTTTTTTCTTTAATGCATCCATTGCATCTCTTCTGATGTTACGAACTGCAACCTTTGCTGCCTCACCTTTTTTCTTAACATCCTTTACAAGTTCCTTTCTTCTCTCCTCTGTAAGTTCAGGGAAGACAAGTCTGATGCACTTTCCATCATTTGTTGGTGTAAGACCGATGTCTGAAACCATGATTGCTTTTTCTATATCCTTTAATACTGATGCATCCCAAGGCTGAATAACGATCATTCTCGCTTCAGGAACTGATACGTTACCAACCTGCTGAATAGGTGTTGGTGATCCGTAGTAATCTACCTGAATTCTGTCAAGAATATGTGGATTTGCACGTCCCGCTCTGATGGTTGTGTATTCTCCCAACAAATTCTCATATGATTTCTGCATCTTCTCTTCATAAGTCATAATTATCTCTTCCATAATATTTTCCTCTCTGTTAAAACTCTTATACTGTAATCTTTGTTCCGATTTTTTCGCCTGTGGCTGCTCTCATGATACTGTTCTCTTCGTTCAGTCCAAATAGTAACATAGGCATCTTATTTTCCATTGCAAGTACACTTGCTGCAAGATCAATAACACCAAGTCTCTTGTCTACAATATCCTGAATTGCAAGTTCATCAAACTTCTTGGCATCAGGATTGATTGCAGGATCACTGTCATATACTCCGTCTATTGCTTTTGCTCCAAGAATACAATCTGCTTCTATTTCAATTGCTCTAAGAACCATTGTCATGTCTGTTGAGAAATATGGATGTCCTGTTCCTCCTGCAAAGAAACAAACCTTTCCATTTTCAAGACTCTTTACTGCATCATCCTTTGAAAAAAGTCTTGTCCAGGTTCCACATACAAAAGGTGTAAACACTTCCGTATCCATTCCCTCAGTTCTGAAAATCTCTGAGACATACATACAATTCATAATTGTTGCTAACATTCCTATGCCATCAGCCTTTGTTCTGTCTATCTTCTCGCTGGTACGACCACGCCAGAAATTACCGCCGCCGATAACAATAGCTACTTCCACACCCTTATCAGTAAGGCTCTTTACCTGTTTTGCAACCTGAACACAAGTCTGCTCGTCAAAACCTGTCTTCTTGCTTCCCGCTAACGCTTCACCACTTAATTTAAGCAAAACTCTCTTCATCTTAATTCCTCTTTTTTGTTATTTAGATTATTATTTATCACTGTTTTAAAGGTGGAACACGCACTAAATATTCTCGCGCTCACACCGACTTATAGCATAACATAAATAGCAAAAAAAAACAATTGAGAAATCCGTATCAATTACTTAGGAATATTTAATTCAATCTCAAAATAATTGTCTGTCTTTGAAGCCTTGGTGTCAACAGAAATACTTCCTTTCACGCTCTCAATTTTCTTCTTTACGTCATACAGTCCCAGACCTCTGTTTTCGCCTTTAGTGCTATAACCTTCAGCAAAAAAATCTTTTATTTTACTTCTCTCAAAATATGCACATGGATTTTTTACCTTAATTGAAACTTTGCTTTCTGTTTCCCTCATTACAAACTCTATTTTCTTTTCAACATCTTCAAGAATTTCAACAGCTTCTATTGCATTATCTATCAACACTCCGATAACATCCACTAATTCAAATATTTCAAGTCTGCACTCAAGATTTAAAACACTCACTTCAGGTGTGGCGATTATTCCCTTTTCATATGCCCTCATAAATTTATTATATAAAAATCCCACCATAACCGGAGAACTTTTGGTTTTGAGCAGTTTATTAAATCTGTTTTCCAATGTTAACATTTTTGTATATTCTGCCTGTCTTTCCCTGGCCTCTTCAATACTATCGGAAATCATAGTAATACCTGTCAGAGCATTTATGTGGTTGTCGAAACTATGCTGTCTGACTCTTATGTCACTTATTAATTCTTCATAAGCATCTGAGCACATTTTTTCCATTACTATTTTTTTCTTTTTATATTCAATTATTCTTTTCTCTTTCTGAAACAAATAAACCAGACAGAACGTCAGAATAGCAAACATACATACATTTATTGCGCTAAAAGCAGATAAAGTATTTCCCTTTTTAATTAAAAAAAAGGTCCCACACAGCACAGACATTATAATAGCGCACGCAAGTATATTTTCAAGCAGCACCTCAAATATTATTTTATTATCCAGTTTTATTGTGTGTCTGAAAATAATTGCAACGATAATAAATGTAATGATACTCACCAGAAGAATAATATTCAAGTCATCATTTACATCTCCATACCCAATACTAACAATCCCCCAAACTTCGAGTTGGATTAAACTGACCGTAACAAGACTTCCAATCCATCTCAAAAAAGCCGGAACTATCTTCCTGTCATTTATTATAAACATGTACAAAAAAGTAAGAGGATAAATTAATCCTCCTATAAACCTAAAATTATCAATTTCATTTGCCACTGTCAAAATAACGGTATAGACACCCATAAATGCAGCTGTAACTTTATCCAATTCAATTTTCTTAGCGGAAACTTTTTTAAAGGCATAAAATGCTGTGAGCATTTCAATTATTCTAATTATTCTAAAAATCATTTAATGCCCCCCCTGAAATTATTAATTGCACTTCTCCCTATAACAAGTTTTTCCCTGCTCCCCTTAACTTTTATATAGCGATTGACGACATCGATGTGTTCAATATAATTTTTGTTAACAATGCAGTTTCTGCTACACTGAACAAAATCCGGCATTAGTTCAACAGCCAGTTTCTTAATTGGAACATAGGGAATATCCATTTGGTCATTCTCAAGAATCACCTGCATATTTTTGCCGGCAGTCTGAATATACAAAATCTCGTTTTTATTTATCGAATAAATAATTCCATCACTTTTGAAAAAGTATTTTTCATTGGCGTATGGAGATTTGTACTTTAACGCTTCTCTTATAACTTCTCTGATTCTTTCCTCATCATAGGGTTTTTCAATAAAACTAAAACATCTCAGTTGTTCGTAAGCAATCATTCTTGGATCCTCTAAAGAAGTCACCATTATTACAGGTACAAATCTGTATTTATCCACCCCTCTTATCTTAGATACAAATTCTATTCCCGATACATCATCTTTCTTTGCAGTATTTAGAACAACGTCAACCAACATCAGTTCAATCTCTTTCATCATTGCTATCGTTAGTGCCTGTTCCAAATCATTGGCAATGTAAACGTTTGCGCTGTCGCATTCTTTTCGAACAATCTTTTCAAGAGCTAATGCAGCTGTTTGCTTATCTTCGACTATTAATATCCCCTTCATTTTACCCTCATACATTCACATACTACTGAATCCCAAAAACTATCTAAGTTTACTGATAAGTTCCATACTCTCCTCCACCCCTAACAATTTTGCAATTTCAAGGAGAAGTATCGAACGGTCTGTATCTGACATGTCACACAACATCTTATTCATTCTTTCTCTAGTGTCATTTCCACCAAAGAAAAGTGTTCCGATATCAACCCCTGTGCTGACATTCAATTTCAAAAGAAACTCGGTGGAAGGTACGCATTCCCCACGCTCATTTTTGCCCCATGCTTCTTCTGACATATTTATCATCTCAGACATTTCTTTTTGAGTTTTATTCATTTTCAATCTCAGTTTCTTTAAATTTTCCCGGTATACAGTAAGATCGAAACCTTTGTATTCATTTGTTTTCTCTTTCATTTCCACCTCGTAATTGGCAACCGTTTTGTCTCTGCATATTCGAAACATTTGTCTGTAAGCTGAATAATCACTTAATTTTATATACTGCGACATCTTACAAAAAGACAAAATAAGGCAGAAAAACTATCTCGCAAGATAGATTTTTCTGCCTTATTTTTCTATTTCTTAAATTCTGAGATTTTTTTATATTTTTTCTTACAAAAGAGATGTGCTATTTTCTCATTGCAGCTCTCTTTCTGAGAGTAGGATCAAGAATCTTCTTTCTGATTCTTAAGTTTTCAGGTGTAATCTCTAATAGTTCATCAGTATCAATAAACTCGAGAGACTGTTCAAGACTAAGCACTTTCTTAGGTGTAAGTTTCAGCGCCTCATCAGAACCTGAAGCTCTTGTATTTGTAAGCTGTTTCTTCTTACATACATTTACTTCTATATCTTCTGCACGACCTGTCTGTCCGATAACCATTCCTGCATATACTTTCTCACCCGGTCCGATGAACAAAGTACCCCTCTCCTGTGCATTGAATAAACCGTAAGTAATTGCTTCACCATTTTCAAAAGCAATAAGCGATCCCTGTTTTCTGTACTGGATTTCACCCTTGAAAGGTCCGTATCCTGCAAACACAGAGTTAAGAATTCCGTTACCCTTTGTATCTGTCATGAACTCTCCTCTGTAACCGATAAGACCTCTTGAAGGAATTGAGAACTCAAGTCTTGTGTATCCTCCCTGTCCCGGTGCCATATTCTGCAACTCGCCTTTTCTCTGGCTGAGTTTTTCAATTACTGATCCTGAGAATTCTTCAGGAACATCTATAAATACCTGCTCCATTGGCTCAAGTTTTTTGCCGTTCTCATCTTCCTTGTAGATAACTTCAGCTTTACTTACTGCAAACTCGAAGCCTTCTCTTCTCATATTTTCAATAAGAACCGAAAGATGAAGTTCTCCTCTTCCTGATACTTTATAGCTCTCAGTAGTTTCTGTTTCTTCAACTCTAAGACTTACGTCTGTATTTAATTCTTTGAAAAGTCTGTCTCTCAAGTGTCTTGATGTTACAAACTTTCCTTCCTGTCCTGCAAGGGGACTGTCATTTACCATAAACTGCATAGAAATTGTTGGCTCTGATATCTTCTGGAATGGAATTGCCTGTGGATTCTCCGGAGAACAGATTGTATCTCCGATATGAATATCAGAAATTCCTGATACGGCAACGATAGCTCCCACTGTAGCTTCCTTAACTTCAACTTTGTTAAGTCCGTCAAATTCGTATAATTTTGAAATCTTAACTTTCTGCGCTTTGTCAGGCTCATGAGCATTTACAATTACTGCATCCTGATTAACCTTGAGCGTTCCGTTGTCAATCTTTCCAACTCCGATTCTACCAACATATTCGTTGTAATCAATAGTACTTACAAGCATCTGAACATCCGCATCCGGATTACCTTCAGGGGCCGGAATATATTTAATAATTGTCTCAAATAAAGGCTCCATATCTTCAGGCATATCATTGAGGTCAAGTACTGCATGTCCCGCCTTTGCTGAAGCATATACAAAAGGACAGTCTAACTGTTCTTCATTTGCGTCAAGTTCAATGAACAATTCTAAAATCTCATCAATAACTTCCGTAGGTCTTGCCTCAGGTCTGTCAATCTTGTTAATACACACGATAACAGGAAGCTCAAGTTCCAATGCTTTTCTAAGTACGAATTTTGTCTGTGGCATTGCTCCTTCAAAAGCATCAACCACAAGGATAACTCCGTTAACCATCTTAAGTACACGCTCAACTTCTCCACCAAAATCCGCATGTCCCGGAGTGTCAATAATATTAATCTTTGTATTTTTGTATACTACCGCCGTGTTCTTTGAAAGAATAGTGATTCCTCTCTCTCTTTCAATATCATTCGAGTCCATAACTCTCTCAGCAACTTCCTGGTTTTCCCTGAAGACTCCACTCTGTTTCAACAATTCGTCAACAAGTGTTGTTTTTCCGTGATCTACGTGGGCAATGATTGCCACATTTCTTACATCTTCTCTTATCATTTTTCCTATCCTTCTTTAAAAATACAGTAACAATATTTTCTGTTTGCGGGATTGAAACAGTTAAAAAGGTTTCAATCATTTACGCCATGTCATATTGTAAGCACTTTTTTTATTTTTTTCAATCCCCTTTTTTCTTTTGCAACAGTTAAGCTTTTTGGATAATCTTTATCATATGCGATATAAATACGAACCATTAACTCTTCTTATTTACTTTTGTTAATTTATCAAAAATCATAGGATATAAATAAATTCCCACAAACAACATTACAAAATATCTCACAAAACCAAAGTAAACTATTGTACTCTCAATCGGTTTCATTAGTTTTCTTATTAGAAAAATCAACAACATTCCTGCCACCACTCTGATTATTTTTTGTGGCACGCTTCCCATCGAAGCCTCAAAATCTACATATTTGCCTTCAAAATACCATCCAAGGCTAAATCCAAGTGCAGCTCCCGCACTCTTTACCAGATCTAAAAGATTTTCGGAATCAGCAAATAGAAACTTTAACTGAACCACCGCAACGACCACCATAAGCATAGGAACAATCAGCAATACTGCAAGTATCTGTTCTCTCGAAAACTTATAAACAAATCCGCTGTCAATTGCAAAGTTTACTCCCACTGTTATCATAAACGAAAGAACAAGAGCCGCCGAAACGTCTAAAGGTGTATGCACGCCAAAATATAATCTTGAAAATGCCACAAGCAGAATTATAATGAGCATCAGAAACTGAAAAGCCTTCTTTCTGATGTTGTAAGCTAATGTTCCATACAAGGAAGTAGCGCTCTGTGTGTGTGCGCTCGGGAACGAATACCCTGTAGCTCCGGATTTCGCCCACTCACTTGGAACAATGGACTTACTGAGAATCCACGGTCTTGGCACCTTAAAAATAATCTTTAATATCTGAACCGTCACTCCGGACAGAAAAAAAGAAAATGCAATTCTGTATCCAAACTTTTTATCAATGCACCAGAACACGAGACACATAACGGCAATAACCACCGCTTCCTGTCCCAATACTGAAAATAACATATTCAGTTTTTCACCCACAGGTGTTCTAACTGTCTGTAAATATTCCAAAATTTCCATATTTCAAAAACGCTTTCCTTTTTTATTTCTTCCCGTATTGTTTTTTCTGTCTTTACTCTTCTTTTCTGTTTTTCTGCAATTTTTCTATCCTTCTTTTCGCTATCTATGCTTCTTCGAGAAACCAGCATTCTTCCCTGTCATTTACAATTGCCTTTCCTGCAGTTGCCTCTGTAATCCGGTTTACAAATCTGTCACAGTCACTTTTTCTTATTTTGAGATTAACAGTAACCACCTCAGTATATTCTTCCTCATGTATTTTTATTCCCATTTCGGAAATAATATACTGTATCTTACCAATTCCATTATAATCGGTTGTAATATTTAACTCCTCACCAAATACTTTTTCTTTTATTATGGAAGCATTAATGCCTTCCTTTACCGCTTTGCTGTACGCTCTCACAAGCCCTCCGGTACCAAGAAGCACCCCACCGAAATATCTGGTAACTACCACAATGCAATTGTGAATACCTTCTCCAAGCAGAACATCAAGCATAGGTTTTCCTGCGGTTCCGCCCGGCTCACCGTCGTCAGAAAACTTCTGAAGTTCATTGTTCTGACCAATCACAAAAGCATAACAGTTATGTCTCGCATCCCAGTTCTGCTTCTTGATTTTTTCAACAAATTCCATTGCTTCATCTGCACTTTCAACCGGCAACATATATGATATAAATCTGGATTTCTTTTCGACTATCTCTGCAGTCTTTCCTTCAAATAATATTTTGTATGATTCGCTCATAATCACCTCTGTAAACACTAATTTTATTTATTATGTACGCCTGAATAGATATCATTTTACATTTTATTACAGCATTTTTCAATAGCAACCAAATCTCTACAATATCTTCTTATTTATAATATAATATTTCTCTTTATTTAATTTTTTGTTTTTGTTATAATGTATTAGATGTTAGGAGGCTAAATCAAAATGAATTTCAGTTACAAAAAAACAATTGATAAACAAAAGGAATTAGTATCTACTCAGAACAAACTTACAACACGTTCTCTGTTTTCACTTTTTAAACTCCTTTTATACACTATCATACTTGCATCGGTTACAGCCGGATTTTTTTGCATCGGCATGGTTAAGGGACTTATAGATTCGGCACCTTCCATTCACGAAGTGTCCATTGTTCCTTCCTCATATTCAACAACCGTTTTTGACAAGGACAACAAATCCATGGCAAAACTTGTCACATCGGGTTCTAACCGTATCAAGATTTCCATCAAAGATGTACCCGAATATCTGAAATGGGCATTTATCGATATCGAAGATGAGCGTTTCTATGAGCATAACGGTATTGACCTTCAGGGTATAGGACGAGCTGTCTATACTGCGGTTGTAAATCATGGTCTTTCACAGGGTGGTAGTACCATTACCCAGCAGGTTCTGAAGAACAACGTATTTACTGATTGGACTGAGGAGAGTTCACTTGGAGCCTCCCTCAGAAGAAAGATTCAGGAGCAATACCTGGCCGTTCAGTTAGAAAAAGAGACTTCAAAAGAGACCATACTTGAAACCTATCTCAACACCATCAACTTAGGTGCAAACACCTTGGGTGTACAGGCTGCTTCTCTCAGATATTTTAATAAAAATGTCAGTGAGCTGAGCGTTTCCGAATGTGCCATCATCGCTGCTATAACACAGAATCCCGGTGGCAACAATCCTATTACTCATCCGGAAAAAAATAAACAAAGACGTGATACAATACTCGAGTACATGAGAGAGAACGGTCATATCACTCAGGAACAGTATGAAGAGGCCCTTGATGATTCAGTATATGACAAGATTCAGTCGGTGGATGCAAAAATTACAAAAAAAGACAACAGCACCTACTCATACTTCGTTGATGAAGTAATCAATCAGGTTCTGGAAGATTTACAGGAACAGAAAGGCTACACTTACACTCAGGCCTATAACGCATTGTACAGTGGTGGTCTCAAAGTATACAGCACCATGGATTCGGATATTCAGAAGATTTGTGATGAAGAACTTTCAAACGATTCCAATTACCCGCCAAATGTATACTGGTCAATAAACTGGGCTTATACAGTACTTCATAAAGACGGAACCTCTGACAATTATTCAGAGAGTTACATCAACTATTACCATAAGACTTTGCTTGGTGAATCTGCTTTCAAGCTTATTTTCCCATCTAAAGAAGAAGCAAAGAAATGTGTTAAACAGTACAAAAAATACCTTCATCCGGACGGACTTGCAGAGGGAGATCAGGAATTTGAAACTCTCTACTACACTCCTCAGCCTCAGGTTTCATTTACTGTAATGGATCCAAAGACAGGATATGTCAAAGCAATAGTCGGCGGACGTGGAGACAAGAAGGTTAGTCTTTCCCTTGACAGAGCAACTCAGTCAACAAGACAGCCGGGTTCTACATTTAAGGTATTATCCACATATGCTCCTGCCATTGACACAATGGGTTACACTCTCAACACAAAGATTGTTGACGAACCTTTCAAATACAAGAATGGTCGTCCTGTAAATAACTGGTATCGCGGATACAGAGGAAGCGTAACAGTAAAAAAAGCTATTGCAGATTCCATGAACGTCTGTGCCGTAAAAGTTCTTACCGATATCACTCCAAAACTTGGTTTTGAATATCTTGAGAACTTTGGTCTTTCCACATTGGTTTCAAAACGTACTGAGGAGGACGGTTCTGTTGTTTCCGATATTCAGCAGGCTCTTGCCCTTGGCGGTATTACAGACGGTGTAACAAATCTTGAAATGACAGCCGCTTATGCAACTATTGCCAACAAAGGCGTTTATACACGACCTGTATTTTATTCACAGGTAGTGGATGAGGATGGTCGTATTCTTTTAGATAATACCACTCCTACTACTCACACTGTATTGAAGGAGTCTACTGCAGACCTTCTCACAACAGCAATGGAGAGCGTTGTAACTGAAGGAACAGGTAGGTCATGTAAATTGGCAGGTTCAATGGCTGCAGCCGGTAAGACAGGTACTACTTCAAGTTCTTACGACTTATGGTTCTGTGGATACACACCATATCTCGCCGCTTCAATCTGGACAGGCTTTGATGAAAACAAAGATTTGGGTTCAGATCAGGTTTATCACGAAAAGTTATGGGCAAAGATTATGAATCGAATTGACGAAAAGAAAGGTTACGAAGACAAGAAGTTTGACAAAGGTGATGATGTTGTGGAACTTAAGATTTGTAATTCATCAGGAAATATCGCCAATTCCAACTGTCCTTCTACCAGAACAGAAACATTCCACAAAGGGGATGAGCCTACAAAATACTGCACTTATCACGGTGGAACAAAAACAACCGCTGAAAAAGCAACAACTAAGGCAGACAGCGACAAAAAGAAAAAACGATGATTCTTCTAAAGCAAATAAAAACAAAAAAGAATCAACAAACAGCAATTCAAAAAAAGAAAGAAACTGAATAAATAAAAAAGCTTAATAAAGAAAAAATATATAGAGACTATATATAGAGACTATATAAAGAAACTTAATTAACATTCAGAAAAAAGGATATAACGAAGGAGGAATTTTCATGAAGAAACAAATCACAAAATTTACAGGGGTATCACTGCTTGCAATGTCATTAGCAGTATCTCCGCTTACAGTAACTGGCGTTGCAGCTGCTCCGGATCCAACAAACTCATATGCTCAGGCTCATGGGTACACTTATGAGAACCTTGTATGGAGCGATGAGTTCGATGGTAACGAACTCGACCAAAAAACATGGAACTACGAGATAGGAAACCGTAACGGATGGGGCAATAACGAGAAAGAATACTACACCAATTCCAAAGACAACGTTTTCATAGCAGATATTTCTAACGATGCCACAAGCAAATCTACTGACGGAAAAGCTCTTGCAATTCGTGCTCAGAGAGAAGAAAAGGAAGGCTATTCTTACACATCAGGAAGAATACAGACATCCGGCAAACAGGCATTTAAATACGGTCGTATGGAAGCATGTATCAAGTTTGAAAACGGAATGCAAAAAGGTGTTTGGCCTGCATTCTGGATGTTAGGCGACAAGGAACCACTTGGATGGCCATCTTGTGGAGAAATAGATATTATGGAACACGCTAACACTGCTACTTCTGTTATTTCCACACTCCATTGGAACAAGAACGCATCAAACCCATATAGCGAAGGCAATCAGGGAAGCGGATTCCCTATTCCAGGTGGCACAATTGATGACTGGCATGTATATGCAGTTGAATGGGATAAAGAAAAAATGACCTTCTACGTTGATGACAAGCAGATTGTAAAAGTACCAATTCAGTCTACGGCAAATGACGAATTCAACGGTCACAACTTCTACTTTATTCTCAACGTTGCAATAGGCGGAAACTTTATTCAGGGAGCTGTTCCTACAAGCACATGGACAAGTTCTACAATGTTTGTTGACTACATCAGAGTTTACCAGAACAAAGAGATACAGCCTGGTGCAACTTATGCAGGAACATGGAACAAATCAAGCATCTGGAACAATATTGACAAGCCAAACACAGAAGTAAAATATTACAGTGACAATAACGTTGTAGGTTCTGAAACTGTCAAAAAGGGCGATTTACTCAAAGCTCCTGAAGTTACAAAAGCAGGCTACACATTTGGTGGTTGGGTAAAATCAGATAACACACCGTTTGACTTCACCCAGTCAACAAAAGAAGACACTCTTGATTTGTATGCGAAGTGGGATGCTGTAACATGTGCCAAACCATCTATCAAGTCATTAAAGAGCAAAAAGAAAAAAACAGCTGTAATCACATTCAAGTCTTCAGACAAGTATGCAGGCTATGAACTAAAGTACGGTCTTAATAAGAAAGTTACCAAGAAAGCAAAGACAAAGAGCAACCTTACAAAAACAAAAATAACTGTCAAATCTCTCAAGTCAAAGAAAATATATTACTTCAAAGTAAGAGGTTACAAGTTAGACTCAACAGGCCAGAAAGTATACAGTGCATGGTCAAAGGTTAAAAAGATTAAGGTAAAATAGTTGATAATTAGAGATTAATAATTTAATATATGCAATTTATGATTATTATTACAAAAAGGAGATTAACAAAAATGAACATCAGAAAAAAAATAGCATTAACATCTGCCGTAGTACTTCTCTCAGGATGCATGATGGCTCCAGGCGCAGTTATTTTTGGAGACGGACAGGACGGAGATGTAATATCAAATCCTTTCGGTGACAAATTTGCACCAACAACAACTGCAGAAGTACCTACAAATTCAGGAAACGGCAAAGAATCTCAGACAACAAACCAGAATTCAAGCACTACTACTGCAAACACCGATAGCAACAAAGCTACAACTGTTGCCGTCGAAGCTGCATCTGACAGCAACGGTGTTGTTTCATCAGATGAACTAATAAAATCAGTAAAGCTTTCAAAAGCAAAAATCTCAAAGGCAAAATACTTAAAGCCCGGAAAAACCAAAGCTTTAATCAAATTAAAGAAAGTTAATTATGCAACAGGTTACCAGATTAAGTATTCTACTTCTAAAAAATTCAAGAAGAAAGTTACAAAAACTACTACTTCAAAAAAATTATCTAAGAAGATAAAGAAACTCAAAGCAGGTAAAAAGTATTTCGTTAAAGCAAGAGCTTACGTTCTTACTCCAAGCGGAAAACAGTACGGTAAGTGGTCTAAAGTAAAAACAATTAAATAACAATATGATTGTATATAAGCCTTAAGGTTTATGAGGCAAAAAAAGAAGCGTTACAAAATTAATTTGCAACGCTTCTTTTTCTACGATTTCATTATTGAGAAATCCTATCAATTGTTATTTTGTTTCGAATTTCATTAATTCTCCTGAGAGACTTCTACCGATCCCACTATATAATTAATGAACTGGCTTGCTGTTCTTCCGGAAATTCCTCCGTGGCTAAGTTCCCATTTATTTGCTTCAGCCTTTAATTCCTCATCTGGCATTGTAACTCCTGCTTTTCTTGCAAGTTCAATTACAATATTGAAGTATTCTTTCTGACTCGGTTTTGAATAGTTGATTGTAACACCAAATCTGTTTACCAGAGAAAGCTTTTCTTCGATTGTATCAGATTTATGCATTCCATTCTCTACCTTAACATCCGAGCGGTCATTCCATGTTTCTTTAATGAGATGTCTTCTGTTACTTGTTGCGTATATAAGAATGTTATCAGGCTTTGTCTCCACGCCGCCTTCAATTACAGCCTTCAGGAACTTGTACTCTATTTCGAACTCTTCAAAAGACAAATCATCCATGTAAATGATAAATCTGTAATTTCTGTTTTTTATCTTGGCAATAACCTCTGAGAGATCTTTGAACTGATGCTTATAAATCTCAATCATTCTAAGACCTCTGTCATAATATTCATTGACAATAGCCTTGATACTTGTGGATTTACCGGTACCACTGTCACCGAAAAGCAAAACGTTGTTGGCCTTTCTTCCCTCCACAAAAGCTTCAGTGTTATCAACCAGTTTCTTTTTCTGAATCTCATATCCAATAAGGTCGGACAACACAACCTTGTCCATATTGTTAATAGGAATGAATCTAATGCCATCCTGACCTTCGGCAATTCGAAACGCCTTGTTAAGTCCAAACATTCCGACACCAAAATCCTTATAAAATGTTGTTACACAGTCAAAGAACTCATCTTCGCCGTCACACTGTTCCAGTTTTTCACTGAGTTTTCTTACCTTCTCACTCACATTCTGATTGTACATCAATTCTTTCTTTTCAATAGACTTATAATCTGAAATGCGACTGAAACAGTCAACACTAAGAATCTCTTCTATTTTAGAAAAATCATAATTGAACAATTCCATGAAAGCCTTAAAATCATTCTTTGCAAAATAGTTAACGCTTCCATCACTTGCTCCCACTTTCTCACATGTAATACTGAATGGATTCTCATTAGTTATAAGAAGAAATGTCAGATAGTTATGCCAAAGATTCTTATCAAAAGCATAATCTGTGGCCACCTCAAGAATTCTTTTAATCTGGGTATAAACTCTGATTCTAAGAGAATCCACACTATCTTTTTCTCCCTCTAAATCCTCAAATATTCTGCTAAGATTCATCAAAATCGACTCACTTGGCATATCTCCATATATAAGCAACTTTGAAACTATATGATTCATTGTTCTGTCCTCTCTGTGCGTTTTATATTGTTATTATCCATAATACAACTTAATTACCATTATTAAGGTAATATATGTGTTACATTTTCTTCCGCTCTTTATCGTATCGCAATGGGTTATATCACTCTGCATTATTTCTGTTTAGGAAAGCCTCTTCCCAATACTCTTTCTTTTCTTCGTAAATCTCATTTAGCCAATCGATAACCTTGTCTCTGGCATCGTCATCAAAATCAAACTCTTTTGAAATCTTCTTATTGTCAGGAGTATTCACAAAACTGTTTGGTTCAGGAAATACAAACGCTGTGAGTTTTCCCTCCTCAAATGATTTTACAAAAAAGCGCATTCCTCTCTGGCTTCCGGAAAATCCCGCTTTTGACAATCCACCAATTGGCATTCCCATCTTTGTAATCATTATCTCACTCTCCTTTACAACATCAAAGTATTCATCTTTATAACTTCAACGCACTAATCTTTATAACATCAATGCGCTAATCTTTATATCATCAATGCACTTATCTTTATAACACCCAAATATACATTAAGAAACAAACCACTTACTTATATCTGTTTCTTTTCCATTCTTATTGACGCATCTGCAACGCATGTCATATTCCTTTCCATCTTCCTTGAACATTCCACCCAGGAAAAGAATCATTCCGTTTTTGTTTATCTGCATATTGCATCTTGCATATGAAGAATCATCAACATAGTCAGTCTTGTATGTATAAAGCTTTGTTGATTTAAGTGTCTTGGCATTCAATTTATACACCGTTGCAACATTTGCCTTGCTTGCACTGTAATATATCTCATTATTATATACAGAAATATAATCAGCTTTTATCTTCTTTGCCGTTTTTCCTTTTTTGTTGCAGACTTTAATATAATCAAGTCCCAGACTTCCGTCGGTGTACGCATTAAACTCCATTGCATAAAATGTATAATTCTTATTTTTATAAACTATATAATCAACTTTCTTTTCTTTTTTTCCTTTGAAAGTTATTCTGTAATAATCTCTTATACTGTAATATTCATTGTATTTAAGCACATATAAATACTTTCCGTCAGTGGAAAGCGCGCTTACTTTCTTCTTTTTGTATACTAATTTTTTCCCTGATCCGTCAGGATTCATTTTATAAACCTGACCATACAGACTTCCCTTTTCCCCATCTAATTTCATCATAATCGGCTTGATGTAATAAATCTTTCCTTTATGGTAAATCATATCAGAGCCTTTTGTTATTTCTTTTACTGAACTTCCATCCTTGTTCATAGAGTAAATCTTATGAATAGATTGTTTGAATCCACTGTAACCTCCGAAAGTTGCAGTCTCATATTGATTTCCTTCAATGATTAATTTATCACCACAAACAAACACCTTTCCAATATATTTGATTTGGCCCGGTGTATAGATTACTTCTGATTCTCCGGTCTCACTGTCATATCGTACCAGTTGTGTCTTACCATCTGCAGGTGCAACAACATAACTGTACTTTCCATCAGTACAACTGTCATCGAAAATATTTGATGCCTCAATCACATTATCTCCACATATTATAATAAATGCAAAAACAAATACAAACGACAATACTTTAATAATCCTATTCATATATTCCTCCAATTACATATATTCAATACTTAATAATGAATAATTCTATCTGACCTATGCATTTCTTTAGATTCCACTACTATTCTAGTATAACAACTAGAGCCCTGTAAATACAATATTTACAAGGCTCTAGCATTTTATTCAGTAACTAGTCATTCTTTCATAATATTTATTTTTTATGTGCATGACTGAATAGTTACTATATTCACATTATACGAATCACCCATCGTATAAATAAAATCTATAAGTTAGTTATTAGCAAACACCCTGAGCAAGCATAGCTTCAGCTACCTTCTCAAATCCGGCAATGTTAGCACCTACTACGTAGTTACCTTCAAAACCATATCTCTTAGCAGCGTCATCAATGTTGTGGTAGATGTTAATCATGATCTGCTGTAACTTGCTGTCAACTTCTTCGAATGTCCAAGAAAGTCTCTCAGAGTTCTGTGACATTTCAAGAGCTGATGTTGCAACACCACCTGCATTTGCAGCCTTACCACCAACGAACCAAACTCCGTTCTCCTGTAAGTACTCTGTTGCATCGATTGTTGTAGGCATGTTAGCACCTTCACATACACACTTACATCCGTTAGCTACTAACTGCTTAGCATCATCGATAAGTAACTCGTTCTGTGTAGCACATGGAAGAGCGATATCACATTTGATCTGCCATACTCCACGTCCTTCATGATACTCTGCTGATGGTCTAGCAGCTGCGTACTCTGTAAGTCTTGCTCTCTTAACTTCTTTTACTTCCTTAAGAAGTTCAACGTCGATTCCTTCAGGATCATAAATCCAACCTGTAGAATCAGAACATGTAACAACCTTTGCACCCATCTGGTGTGCTTTCTGGATAGCGTAGATAGCAACGTTACCTGCACCTGAAACTACTACTGTCTTACCTTCCATAGACTCACCGTGGCACTTTAATAATTCCTGTGTTAAGTAAAGTAATCCGTAACCTGTAGCCTCTGTTCTGGCAAGTGATCCACCGTATGTAAGACCCTTTCCTGTAAGAACACCTTCATATAATCCACGGATTCTCTTATACTGTCCGAACATGAAACCGATTTCTCTTGCTCCTGTTCCGATATCACCAGCTGGTACATCTGTGTCAGCTCCGATATATTTGCAAAGCTCTGTCATAAAGCTCTGGCAGAATGCCATAATTTCTCTATCTGATTTACCCTTAGGATCGAAATCAGAACCACCTTTACCACCACCGATTGGAAGGCTTGTAAGTGAGTTCTTGAAGATCTGCTCGAAACCTAAGAACTTGATAATACCAAGGTTTACTGATGGGTGAAGTCTTAAACCACCCTTGTATGGTCCGATTGCTGAGTTGAACTGAACTCTGTAACCTGTGTTAACCTGAACCTGTCCCTTATCATCTACCCAAGGTACTCTGAACTTGAACTGTCTTTCAGGCTCGCAAATTCTCTCGAGTAAAGCTTCCTTTCTGTAAAGGTCTTCATTCTTGTCAATAACAGGTCTTAATGAATTTAATACTTCATCAACTGCCTGTAAGAACTCAGGTTCACTTGCATTTTTTTCGTGTACTTTTGCTAATACTTCATCAACGTATGACATCATTGATCCTCCTTAAAAATAACATATTTTACTTAACCTCAGGTTCCGCAATCGCCTACGAACCCAATTAGGGATAGTATAACAGCAATAATTAATTATTTCAAGTTTAAATAGGTTTAAACTTTCTTTTTTAAGGTCAACTGATTGTTTTACCTTGTTTTATTAACTATGCCAATCAGAAACTTTCCGACAATCACCTCTGAGGTTTGTCCCTTTATTAGAGCGTTATCACTTTAACGCTTTAAATCAACGCTCCATTTTTTATTTTATCAGAAAATCTTCATTATTTAATACCTTTATTATTTTTTTAATAATATAAAGTTTCAGCATGTATCACCCCTGCATTTTACATTATCATGTTAATATTATTATGCATTCCCCTAATAATATTAACACAGTATCTCTTAGGTATTTCTGATGTATTATCACTTTGGCATTTTCACTTTGGCTTTTTCACTTTGGCTTTTTCACTTTGGCTTTTTCACTTTGACATTTTCACTTTGGCATCTTTGACTTCGAAAAAATCGAAACTACGTATCCAAATATCAAAGCTGCTGATATTCCCACAGAACTTGATGTAAAGCCACCTCTGAACAATCCTAAAAAACCATCTTCATCAATCGCCTCTTTCATTCCCTTATAAAGGTTATTTCCGAAACCAAGTAGCGGTACGGTCGCTCCTGCACCCGCCCACTTCGCGAAAGGTTCGTACACTCCTATTGCTCCAAGAACCACACCTAAGCAAACCAAACTTACCATAATTCTTCCCGGCATCAATTTTGTTTTATCTATAAAAATCTGTACTATCGCACAAATAATTCCCCCTACAACAAACGCTTTCAAAAATATCATATTTCACCTCTACATTTTTTATTTAACGTTATCGAATTAAGTAAATGCTTTCTTACTTAATTAACCACTTTCTCACTTAATTATTCGCTTTCTTATCAACTTCATAACTGAGTTTTCCTACTCAGCAATTCCGGCATTTTTATACCGCTTCTATACTAACTAAGTGTGCTATTCCCGGTACACTCAATCCTTCATTAAAACTTACAGGTGACATTAAAGCTCCTGTTGGAACAAACAGTACTTTTCTCCACTCTCCATTTTGTAACTGTCTGAAAATAAAAGATGTCAGAACTGATGCGCAACAGCCGCAACCACTTCCTCCCGCATGAGTATCCTGTTTGTCCGAATCATATATTTCAATTCCACAATCCATATGTTTTGAAGAAATATCATATCCTTTATTGCTTAGCAAATCTATAAGTATTTTCTGTCCTATCACTCCAAGATCACCTGTTATTATCTTGTCATAATCATTCGGCACGGTACCAAAATCCTCAAAATGTCTGCTGATAGTATCTGCCGCAGCTGGCGCCATACATGCTCCCATATTCTGAGCATCTTTCAATCCGAAATCCACAATTTTTCCTGCCGTAATTCCATTAATCTTTGCAATTGTTTTTTCACTTTTATCTTTTGTAAGCAACACTGCTCCACAACCTGTAACAGTCCAGGTAGCTGAAAACGGTCTTTGGTTTGCATACTCAAGCGGAAACCTAAAAGTTTTTTCAGCACTGGCAAAATGACTCGATGCCAGAGCAATCACTTTGTCAGCGCAACCTGACGAAACAAGGATTGATGCCACTCCAAGTCCTTCTCCCATAGTTGAACACGCCCCATACAAACCAAGCAAAGGGATATTATATTTCTTTACTCCAAATGTTGTTGCAATCAACTGTCCCAACAAATCTCCGCCAAGAATATATCTAATTTCAGTTTCCGTCACTCCAGATTTTTCCATCAACTTTTCAACTGCTTTTGACTGAATCCTACTCTCTGCTTTCTCCCAGGAATCCGCTCCTGCCATTTCATCACTTTCTACAACATCAAAATACTTTCCAAGTGGTCCCTCCCCTTCTTTGCTTCCAACAACCGATGCCCCGTGTTCAATGTACACATCCTTCTCAAAAATCAAACTCGCCTTTCCTTTTTGCATTAATCCATCACTCCTTAAATATTTTTCTAAATATTTGCTTTTTTCTTCATTTTTACTTTTTTCTTCTTTTTTGCTTTTTTCTAGAGTTTATATTTCTCTGTTCCTTCAAGTTTCTAGTTCTTAATTAATTTGATTCTAGTTAATCAAGAATTATTATTTATTAGTATCTCAGAATGATTATTTTTTATTCATTTTTACACTGCGCATACTTTTTTATGAATTTCTTATTTGGGTTGCCGACTTTTTCTTCTTGCTTTCTTTTTGCTTACATACTTTTAGGCGAATTTCTTATTTGTAGTGTCATTGAATATACTTTTTGTTATTATTACTAATTCTGCCCAAATTGAATTGATAATCTTTGCATAAGCCTCTAAAATAGAAGTTACTGATGTTTTACATTCAAAAATTATTATGTAATAAGCAAAGGAGAATTATACTATGAACAATAACAATAGCAATAATAACAATAACAATAATAATAATAATAATAATAATAATAATAATAATAATAATAATAGTAATATTACTATGAAAAACAAAAAACTCTTACGTTATTGTTGTATACCTGTTGTTGCTGTTATTATATTTGTAGCAATATTATCCCTAACAAAACTTTCTACCCTGTCCATCTTGGTACGAGACAAAAAGCTTGTAAAAAATGCGCACGTTTATGTACTCAACAATGGCGGTGGAATGTCAACTCATAATTCACCAAATCGAATTCTGCTCTCTTTTGGCTATGAGGATGTAGATAATACTCTGCCTAACAAGTTTGACATTATCTTATACAGAAAAGAAAAGGGAGGGTCCTACAAAATACATAAAATCATTAAGAATGTTACACGAAAAGAACTGGAGAATGAAAATATAGAATATTTGGACACGGAAGTATCTCCAAAAACAGAATATTTATATAAAACAAGAATACTTGTATCTTCCCCATCAAAAAAATACTACTCGAAAATGAGTGAAGAAATCGAGGCTTACACTTGCAACTATACAGGAGTATACAGTGTTGAGTGTCTGACTAAAGATAGCGTTATTCAAAATTCACAATCACCTTATGAAATAACCATAAGAATAAAAAATAACGATCCTAATAACGGTAGAACAATTATTGCCACTGATAACCTTCAATACTATATATCTGACACTCCAACAATACCGGATGAAATCAGTCAGACTAATTGCAATTACGATACCGACAAGCATTACAATGACTTAGTGGCAAACCTTAATTTTACACAATACAGTACAGACAATAGCAATTGGAATTCAATCCCTTACCGTGAAAACAATAGTAATTGGGATTTTAGCCCAAACGAAGGTATCGAACTCCCAGAAACAGACTGGCTCTATCTCAAAGGTACTATCACAACTTATGACGACTCGCCATTTCATTTCTACGACGGAATTGATGATTCTAAGACATGTGGCATTAAAAATTTTTCTCAGGCAATATATTACTTAGGCACAAAAGTTATTCCAAGAGAAAAAATGACCTGTGATTTAAATTTCAATACAAATACAGGTTTTGCCGAAATGGGCGAACCCGAAGGTTGGGATCAGGATTATTATTAGAAGAAGCCCGTCTTACGTAGCATATATAAAACGAGAGAAGACTCCCACCTTCACTTTGTTTAGAGGAGGGGGCATCGACTTCTTAGTTATATAATTACAGTACATAATCTCTATCAACAGTAACTACAGTATAATAATGATTATCGTATCCATTTATAACTTCCTGAATCTTTTCTTTTAATTCATCCGGTTCCATCTTTACTGTATAAGGAAGCACAACATCAAAAATAAGATTCGTATGTGTCTCGCCTGTTACCATTCTAAAATCATGCATCGAGAGATTCTCATCAATTTTCTTCAACAATTCTTTTACTATTTTTCTTGTAGTATTTACCACCTCGTTATTTACTTCAATCGGATCCATATGAATAACAGCATCACAATTTAATTTATCTTTTAATTCTTTTTCTACCCTATCAATCATATCGTGAATCACAAAAATATCCCCATCTCCCGGGACTTCTGTGTGAAGAGATATCATAACTCGTCCAGGGCCATAATCATGAACCACTAAATCATGGATTCCAACAATTCCTTCATGGGCCATAACAATCTCAACAATCTGATCGACAAACTCCTTCTTTGGAGGTTGTCCAAGCAACGGAGAAATAGTATCTTTTGCCACTTCGTATCCAGCTTTCAATATTAACAATGCAACAATCAAACCACAGATTCCGTCCACATTTATTCCGACATATTTGTTTATAAGAGCGGCAATCAAAACAACTGACGTAGCTCCAACATCACTAATACTGTCAACTGCCGTAGCCTTCATAGCTGCAGAATCTATCTTTTCCCCAATAGAGTTATTATAGTAAAACATATATAACTTAACCAGAATTGACATTATCAACACGACAAACGTCACCATCTCAATGTCCACTGCAGTTGGATGAATAATTTTTTCTACAGAACTTCTGGCAAGTTCAAATCCCATCAATATAATAAGCACTGCCACTCCAAGTCCTGATATGTACTCAATTCTTCCATGTCCAAAAGGATGTTCAATATCCGGTTTTTTCCCCGACAATCTAAAGCCCACTAATGTAATTATAGATGAACCTGCGTCCGAAAGGTTGTTGAATGCATCTGCCTGAATTGCAATAGACCCACTCAAACTACCTATTACAAATTTTCCTAAAAACAATAATATATTGAGCATTATCCCAACAATACTGCACAGCGTTCCATATACTTTTCTCACCTTATCTTCTTTATCTGATTTTATAAATATATTTGCCAATAGTGTAATCATAACTTACTCCTTGAACTTATTTACAATTGTATTTATTTATAATTATATTTATTTCATTTTACCACTATTATATTCTTTTAACTCCGTTTTGTAAAATAAGGATTCAGCATATTACAGTTGCCTTACAACAATTCTGTAATAATACTGAATCCTTATTACTCTTTCACGTATTCAATTCTACGAAAATGTCACTCTATTATTTCAAGAAATCCAAATCACCATCATAAGAACTTACATTGAGCACACTGCCCTTATAAACGATGTTCTTAGCAATGATTCTTCCTTCCATATTAAATGTTGAAGACTCAATGGTAACTGTACCGTTTGGCGCATATATAAGTCCTTTAAATCTTGCGTATGAAGATTTGATTGTAATATTTCCATTGCTTGCAAGCAATGTTCCACCATTTGCATAGTTATCATAGATTGGAGACTCTATAAATATATCCTCATCCGCAATCTGTGCATCTGTTTCAGGTGTATCTATTGCTCCGCATACTCTTGTTCCATTTGCAATATTTGTTACAACTGCGTTAAACGAAACAGGAAGCACTGCTTCACATGTATTTGAAATGTTAAGAATAGATGTGTTCACTTCAATATTTGTGTTTGAATGCATTGTTCCACCGACAGTAATAATTGCACCGTCTAATTCTATTCCGTTTGTCTCATTTTCATTATTTAATGAGATAAGCGCGCCGTCACCAAATATTTTATTATAGTCAGGTTTCTTCTTAGTATCAAGAATAAATCCGTCTCCCTCAAGAGGAATGATTCTTCCGTCTTCAAGTAATGCCTCATGGCAGATATAATACTCTCCGTTTTCGGCATAACTAAAATCATCAATTGCAATTACTGTTTCTGTCGAAGACACTTTTTCAAATCCATCAAGACTCAAAGAGATCTCACTCTCATAAACAGTATCATTTGTTTCTGCATTAACAATTCTTATTATTTCTTTAGCATTCTCAATTCTGTTCTTAAATTCATTTTTAACTGCCTTAGAAATAACAAGTTCATCTGTATTCTTAAGAATCTTCTTTGACAATGTAACATTTCCGGAAATATCAACATATGAAGCATCAATCTCCTCTACTGTTACAGTCTTTGTGCTGCGGGTCACCAGATAAGAACCGTCATATACTGATGCCTCAATAGTATATTCTCCGGCTTCGCTTTCAGCCGTGTTCCATGTCACTGCGTGATCAATATAACTTGATACCATAATCTCATCAAGTTCTTTGCTGTAAGTCTTTACAACATTTCCTTGTGAATCTTTAATGCTAATTACGCTAACCAGATTCTTGGCAGTATTCTTATCTGAATTGTTGTATACTCTGTGCTCAATCTGAGCGTTATTATACTGCATGTACTCATCATCATCTGATGTCAGCCTGTCTGCAATATTTTCGGTATAGCGAACAACCGGTAAATAAATATCATCTGCCGGTACAGCTATACGCTTTCCAATTGCATCGGTAAATGTCAGTGTAATATCCTTAAGTACAGGTGCATCACTGCCGACTTTCAGCCCTTCCATTGTCTGAGGAATATTGAAGTTAATCTGTTCACCCTCATATAAATGTTCAAACTTCTTTGTAAACACTGAACCATCATACAACGTCCCTGTAAATACAAGGTCAGTAGCTTTGTTTCCGTTTTCGTTTACAACATACTTGCTTTCTTCATTACTGATAATATACTGTTCAATCTGATCAAGTGTTGTATCATCTGATAGTTCATAGAATTTTCCTTCCACTGATGAAGACCCTTCATCACTGTCACTATCTTTGTAAAGATTGCCGTATGCTTCTCTGTTAGTATCATTACCAACTGTCAACATAGTAATGTTCTTTTCATTAGCAGCGTTAATAATTCTGTCAGCATCATTTACAATATTCTCATCCTCTGAATCCGAAACGTTAATAATATATCTGCTGTCATAACTTTCAAAGTTATATGATGAAATAATATCTTCAAATTTCTTTCCACCGATAGCCTTCATTGAGATATTTGAGAATCTGAAAGAAGATATCTGTGAACAATAATGACTTCCATGGAAGGTAATTGGTCCATATCCGTCTCCTTCTACTTCTCCAACATTAATATTTTCCATAACAAGGTTATCATTGTCATATACAGATGCGAGATTATTCTCAACAACCAATTTGATATGGTGTTCCGAGCTGGTATTCTTTACAGATACACTCTTAATGGTTGTTTTCGAGTTTGATTTACCATTTCTAAACTTTGTTAAATCATTTGGTTTTATCTTATAAAGGTAAAGGCCGCCACTTCTTAATAATACACAGTAACCTTCAATCGTATTATCCTTTATTGAAGTATTAAACAAAAATCCTGCACCCTCAATTGTGTGCCAGTTATTTCCATCTTCTTTTTTAACATCAAACTCAAGTACTTTCTTTGTCTCGTTATTGCCTTCAAGATATAAGAAATCCTTATTTCCTTCAATACAATATCCAATCATTCTAATACCATCATTTTCATACAGAATATGCTTTGGAATATTATACTTAGCATAACCTTTGTCCGGTTCTATATAATCTATATGGTCATATTCCTGCCATGCAAATGTATCTTTTGCAGTATAATGTGTTGACTTTGTTGCACCAACATTTACAGTGTAACCAAGTTTCTCTAAGCTGTTTTTAATTTCTTCAATCTTGTCCGCATACTTATTTGCAATCTGTGCATCTTCTGTTCCTGTTGCAAGAACAAGGTCAACTGTCTTCTTTTCTCTGATTTTAACTGAGACATTGGCACTGTCTTTCGCTGCTACTAATTCGTCTTTATCAACATTTGTAAGAACAGCCATTTCCTGTCCTGATACGATAAATGTTGTTATTGCATTTTTAACTACTGTCTCACCAGCAGTTATTTCAGCTTCAAGTACATATGTACATGCCTCTGTTGTATCAAGATTAACTTCATCAAGCACAATACTATCAATACTATCAGTACTATCTTCACCAATTTCAACTACGCCATTCTTAACTTCTTTTGTTTTTCTCATAAGGTGCCAGTTGATAACCAAATCACCTTCTACTTCATCGGCATTTTTGAGGTCTATTGCCGCACGTAATGATGCCTTTACACTATCACCTTTGTTAGCAACCTGAATAACCTGTCCATAATTTTCAGATTCTGTGTCTGCATTATAGAATGCAAGGTTCAGTTCTTCTGCAACAAAAGACTTGTTAACAGTAAACATATTTGAATACTTTGCTGCCACTTCATTATTGAAGTTGTTAATTACCTTTGCAACTACTCTGTATGAACCGTTAGGATAATCAGCAGTGTTGAATACAAGGGCTTCATTGTCAAGATCAATCACCTCTCCTTCAGGAGTTACAACTGAAACTGTAAGATATCCTTCTTCAGCATTAAACGAACTGTTAACCGTAATATTAACATTTTCATCACTGTTAAATATTGATGCATTTTCACCTTCATCTGTTGTAAATGATATATCGTCAATGCTTGCCTTGATTGTATTCTGTTCTCTTACCATCAATTCAAGATACATAGCTGTTGCAAGGGGATCTGCAAATACACTTCCGTCTTCTGCCTGCAAATCATAATACTCTGACACATCATACTCACTGTCCATCTTTAATTTGAACAATGCTGTATTGAAATGCTGATAAACATTTTCCAGTTTGTCTGAGCTAAGATTTGTTAATGGCACAGCATTTTTATCAAGGTAACTTCTAAGCTTTGCTATCTCAGCCGAAAACTCAGTCTTAAGATTCATCTCATCATTAATACAATCTGCAAGAATGTTAGCTATATCAGCTGTAAGTTCGGCATTTGACTTAAGCCCCGGCTGATAACCAAAACCACCATCCTTATTCTGATTTGAGAAAATATATCTTGTAGCATTTGTCATTGCATCAGTCTCACCTAATACCTGAAGTGCCTTCAATGCGATTTTAGTGTCTAATATGTCGCTCTGATAGTTTTTTGCAAGGCCAAAACCTCCGTCGGAGTTTTGGAGGGATAAGATATATTCAACTTCTTCCTCATCAACACTATTATCCACTTGTACAGAAAAGAAATACGAATCGCTGTTTTCCAAACTTTCATCACTATCAAATATAATTTTGTATAAATGCTTATAAGCGCTCAATAATTCATCACTATTATTTCCATATCGAATTACATTTTTAACATAATTAACAGTTTGAAATTTAACATTACCCAAACTATCTATCCCATCTTTTATATACACACACGCACTATTGATATCATATTTCACATTCTCTTTTTCTTTAGAATATACGTCAATACTGTTTAATACTGTACAACATAATAGCAGAACACTAACTAATCGTTTAAACGTAGACTTTTTATTCATTTTCATTCTCCTTTTCTACAACAAACGAATTATACAGGTCGATCAGCATATTTGCAAATCTCCCAAATGGTTTATTAACATATCCAACAACGTATGGATTCACACAATAAACATATGGATTATCCTCTCCTAATTGTAAAAAATTAAATACTTCATAATATACTGTGGAATAAAATAAACACTTCTGTAGATCAATTTCGAATCGCAAGAATAATGGATACGCTTCTTCATCCTCAATCAAATCTTTACTATAGTCAATAAAATTACCTTCATCATCTATTAACAAATAATCATTTCCAGTCCACATATCACACTTTTTACCGGCATTTTGCAAAAAAATCTTATATTGTTTAGGCAAAACTGCGCCATCCGGAAGAGCTTTTTCAATAATCTGTATCTCCGCCTCAGAATATCCCACATTTTCCATAGCTGTATTTATTCTTAAGAACTCAAAAAATTCACCTAAATCATCACTTCCAGTATATTTAATAGTATATTTATCTTCAAGTGGTGTCATTATTTCATCTTACCTCCTTTAATAACATAATACCCTCCAGTACTATCGTAGACATGTATTTCTAAACTGGGGAACATCTCACTAAATGCCTTTATTACATTTTGACAGCTTTCACACACTGTTTTTTCAGATACAATTGTAACTTTTCCCTTCGCATTTACATCATACCCAATCATTTCGGCTATATTTTCAACAAGTTTGTATTCTGTATCATTATATCTAAAGTAATCTACAAACTTAACAAAGTCCTCAAATATAGGTCGTTTTACATTAGAAGTCCAACCTTCTTTAATATTTGTAATCAAATTTTCTCCATTTGCATCTTTAAATACTACTCCGTCTTCTGAAAATTGTGAATTACCATATTTACTAAATGCCTTCATATCAGGAACGTCATAATTTTCAATATTACATTCTGAATATGCGATATTTCCTTGTTTTTTAAATTTATTTGGCAATAACTCTCTTAGTTTTTGTATTCTATCATTAATAGATGAAATACTATCTTCTCCTGGTGAATTTTCGCCTGGTTCTTCTCCCGGTTCTTCTGCTTTTGGTCCTTCGCCCGGTTCTTCCACTTTCGGTCCTTCGCCTGGTTCTTCGCCCGGTCCTTCGCCTGGGCCTTCGCCTGGTCCTACTCCTGGGCCTTCGCCCGGTCCTTCGCCTGGTCCTACTCCTGGGCCTTCGCCCGGTCCTTCGCCTGGTCCTACTCCTGGGCCTTTTCCTTTCACAACCTTATAGATTTTTCCTATTCCAAGAGTAATCAATATATATGTAAGTGTCGCTAAATCTTCAGCTATTTCATTCTCCAGTTCCTCGGGATTACCTGTTTCTTTATAATTATTAATTGCATTTCTAATATTTATTATCATAAAAATTGCTGTAACCACCAAAAATACACATGTTACAAAGAACATTACTCCTGCTGGTAAATACGCAGAAAGAATCAAAAAACCTATAGTAAACCCTACAAACTCCCAAAACTTATCTAGCATAGCATGCAAATATTTTATCAGCATTCGTTTGAAAGTACTTTGTCCACCACTTAATGAACCATTAAGTTGTCCTTTTATCATATAACCGCATGCATAGGTATCTGTATCAAGAATCATATATCCAGATCCTACCCATTGGTTAATCGTGATTGTTTCTTCAGGAATAATTACTATTTTCCCATTATGAACTGATAATTTTATTTCACTTTTTATTGAGTCAGAAACGTTCAATTTACTAATAATTTCATCACAATTTTGTTCTGTTATTGTATGAATCGGAATATTATTTTCTATCGCATACCCCAACACTTTTATAGTTGATACAGCCTCAACTCCTGTAAACTGTTCAATTATTTTATGCTCCATTGCAGAAGAATTGATACCCGTTTGGAGCATATATTCCTGTTCATCTTCCTGTTTACCATTTAATGAGACAACACTGTGAGTATCATAACTGATATCTAAAAATAATCCGCCTTCATTTAATTCAGATGTTCTTCCAAAAAGATTTGCTCCTGTTGTTGAGAATCCAACGATACCTACACTAAGTGCTCTTGTTTGAACAACTTCCTTCTGCCCTGAAGCAAATGTATTATACAAATCCAGCTGTGCAAAGTACGATTGCGCTATCGTATACAGATAATAACCAAATATATTCTCGTCATAAATATTCTCTTCATTAGCTATTGATGAAATTTGTTTTGCTATCTCAGACTGTTCTACTATGTTCTCACCTGATATACTTCCGTAATCAATACCTATTGAATACATTTCACCCGCTGTGATAATATTTCCGACGTTACCATCTTCCAATTTTTTTGATACATTATCAATTTTGACATTATACTTTTGTACAGTTCCTGCTGAAACAGGCTTTCCTTCTGCAACAACCTCACCATCAACAAAGAGTTTTGGAACAAGTTTTATCAAATATGCCGGTGCCTTAAACAACCCTCCGTACTTCTTTATTATTTGCTTGTCTTCTTCTGTTTCCGGCTCATATGCGATTGTAACCCTTTTCCCATAAATATCTGGTGCGTATAGTTTTTTACTAAAATCAGGTTCTTGTCCTAAAGCTTCCAGTAATTTTGAATTTACACCTAACGATACAGTAATACTTTGAGTATATGTTTCCTCTATATCACTGAATGTCACAACATCACCATATACTTTATATGGAGTTGTAAGTGGTAAATAAACTAAATCCTCTTTAACAATTTGTATTCCACCAAACGCCTCTTTAATATTATCATTTTCAAAATTATTATCAATTATATATTTGTATAATGAAGAATATTCTCCTGCCAGTTCAGGGGATAATTCATTCAAACTAACACCATTAATCTCAATATCTTGGTCTAATTTATTCGCATCATCAGAAAGATAATCTTTTATTTCCTCAATATCTACATGCTTAACAAACTCAACTTTATTAAAACTTGGATCAAGCGGAATCCACATTTTTTCTCCGGCCTGTTTTCCGGTTCCTCTATAATCAGTATATGGAACGTAAACTAATACCCATACATGTTCAAATCTGATTGACTCAATTCCTTCTCCGCCGGCTACTGTAGTTCCCGGTATTCCCTGTGCGGCCATCACCTTTGCAGCAGCCTCGATATTTTTTGCACCTGTCCATTCCATTGCCTGCTCTGCAGTAATTTCAACTTCACTTCGTGCATATTTTGCAGGTATTCCTCTGTCACGCAAAACTCCGATTAATAAACTTGCAATATCGTAGTCATTTCCGGACTTCTGCTCAAATGTTCCAACGGCACCTTTTCTCGAGCCATAATAGAACTGCATCTGATAGTTATTTTTAATATACTGATATACCTCAAGTACACTGTTATATGCAGAAAATTCATCTTTTATTTTATCATTAATTACTGTATCATTTGTAGACTGTGTATCTTCCGGGTTTCTGTCAAGTAATCGTTGGCACGATTTCTATCACAAAAAAAATCTTATGTTTAATTGCCTCTCCGGGCAGTTTTATTCATTAGCTGCTTAATTACCCTTTATCATGCGTATATGTCCTGTCAAG
>JAEEGF011371951.1_pt1 | contig 101099 bp, 67 predicted proteins | sample 9134171 | NCBI WGS metagenome assembly JAEEGF01 (sample SAMN16246542, study PRJNA631951) | gut metagenome | biome: gut microbiome; feature: rumen; material: AP-attached | host: Bos | place: Iran: Karaj | collected 2018-10
TTCAAATAAAGCCATTGTATATTTTCCTCCTTACCTATTACTCGTGTCTTGGATCGATGCAACGAACTGCATCTGCAACACGTCCATACTGTCCCTTAGCCTTCTCAAGAGCTGTGTTTGCATCATCACCAGCCTTGATGAAGTCCATCATCTTACCAAAGTTAACATACTTGTATCCGATGATCTCATCGTTCTCATCAAGAGCGATGTCTGTGATGTAACCATCTGTAAGTTCAAGGTAACGAGGTCCCTTTTCAAGTGTACCGTATGTTGTACCAACCATTGAACGGTTACCCTTACCAAGATCCTCAAGACCAGCACCGATCTGAAGACCATCCTCTGAGAATGCAGACTGTGTTCTGCCGTAAACGATCTGAAGGAAGAGCTCTCTCATAGCTGTGTTGATAGCGTCACAAACAAGGTCTGTGTTAAGAGCTTCAAGAACTGTAAGTCCTGGAAGAATTTCAGAAGCCATAGCTGCTGAATGTGTCATTCCTGAACATCCGATAGTCTCAACAAGTGCCTCCTGAATGATACCGTCCTTAACATTTAAGGAAAGCTTACAGCAGCCCTGCTGTGGAGCACACCAGCCGATACCATGTGTATAGCCGGAAATATCCTTTATTTCTTTTGACTTAACCCACTTAGCCTCTTCCGGAATGGGAGCTGCACCATGGTGTACCCCTTGTGTAACAGGGCACATGTTTTTTACCTCTGTAGAGTAAATCATGAAAAAATCTCCTTTCGTATTGTGAAGTAACTTTCATTACTTGCTACCTAATTTTAGACTGGCCATAATTCGATGCATGCCAAGCATCAGGCCAAAGATAATGCCTTCTGAAAACATACCCTCAGAAAACACCATCATTATTTTTGCACATAATGATGCTAATTTCAATAACGTTGTTTATTTTTTAACAGATTTTTTAGTCTTATCTTCTCAGATATGATATTATTGTCTTGTTAATTCAAAAATATAGGTGAGGTATTTAACATGGAAGAATTTAAGATTTCAAATATGTATGATCTAAATGAGACTATCGCTGCTGATTATATGAAAACAAAAGAATATCCATGGGAGCTTCTTGCAGGTATCAAGGATTACATCATTGAACTTGGAAACAGCCTTCCAGCTGATAAATATGAAAAACGCGGTGAAAATGTATGGGTTGCAAAGAGTGCAAAGGTCTTTGATTCTGCTTATCTTGGCGGACCATGTATCATAGATGAGGACGCAGAAGTCAGACAGTGCGCATTCATAAGAGGAAGCGCAATCGTTGGTAAAGGTGCCGTTGTAGGAAATTCAACCGAACTTAAGAATGTAATTCTTTTCAATAAGGTTCAGGTTCCTCATTATAACTATGTTGGAGATTCAATCCTTGGATTCAAGGCTCACATGGGAGCAGGTTCTATCACTTCAAATGTCAAGAGCGACAAGACTTTGGTCGTAGTAAAGAACGGCGCTGATGACAAGGTAGAAACAGGTCTTAAGAAAATGGGCGCGATGCTCGGCGATAACGTTGAAGTTGGCTGCAACTCAGTTCTTAACCCCGGAACAGTCATCGGAAGAAACTGCAACGTATATCCACTCTCCTGCGTTCGTGGCTGTATTCCTGAGGGCCACATCTTCAAGGACAAGGATCATATAGTAAAAAAAGCTTAAATTTGTAAACAGTGGCTTTAAAAAAATCATTTTTTGATGCCTAGTACTAAGTCTTACGCTGTAGATTAGGGAGAGTATTATGACAAAACAGTTGATTTTGTCATAGTACTCTCTCTTTGTATATGCGAAAGTGATTGGCTGCGTACGCCACCATTGACTGAACCTGAGGAAAACGCCTTGGTCTGCGAGCCGACGGTGAGGATGATGGGAACAGTAGATTTTCACGCACCGTCGGATTCAGCATTGTAGCGTTTCCCTCAGAACCCGTCAATGGCAAGCACCTTGCGGTGTGGCTGGGTTCAGGTGCCTCGGGATCCAAATCCGAGAACAGTATGGGCGGCTACTTTCAAGAATATGTGTGACTATATACCCGCGGCTACCATTGTAGGATACGACAATGCTAGTTTGGGCATATAGCTTGATACCGGTTTTGCAGCCACCCCTGCAAGAACCTGCTTTGGGCACATAGCCTGAAATTAGGCTTGCGGCCACCCCCTCATCAAGCTTTTATCGCAAGCAATTGGGCATATACGGCTATTCTTTACTCTCAGCCACCATTTTAACAGGTGGCCCGAGACTTGAAAGTGTCCTATTTACCCATTTGAATTCCATGCGAGGTGGCTGGCATCGCTAAAAAGTGCTATAAGGACAAATTATAAGAAACAAGAGGTGTCTGGAAGCTTTCCAAAGCGCTATATGCCCAAACCATTATTCTTCACGATCATATGGACCGAATGGAACATAGAAAATTCGGATTGTCAAAGCGAATTGGGTATATAGTCATATTTTTAAGTTAACACATCCATCGACAGTATTTTCAGGAAGTGAAACTGGGCATATACGAGAAAAAATGGATTGCCACATCCATTGGATGAATGAACTGAGGACATATGCTCTCGATATAATGGTGTGGTAACCTCAAATAAGGCCGTATATGCCCAAAATCACAAGTCAAAACCCTTGTCGCATGGTGTCGTAAGCTCAAAAATCAGGCTATATTTCCAAAACAGAATCTTCACTCTCTTTACATTGAAAGACGCAGACATATAGTCACATACATCTTTGAAAGTAGCCATCCCTACTGTTCTCGGAGTCAGAGCCTGAGGCAACTTGTACCCAGCCACACCGCAAGGTGCTTGCCATTGACGGGTTCTGAGGGAAACGCTACAATGCTGAATCCGACGGTGAGATAATATCTACTGTTCCCATCATCCTCACCGTCGGCAGAGCCTGCAGGGCGTTTTCCTCAGGCTCAGTCAATGGTGGCGTACGGAGTCAATTACTTACCAATCAATTACCAATTTCTTAAGCCTATACATAGAGAGAGGATTCTGATGCATGCTAATTGCAAACATCAGAATCCTCTCTCTAATCTACAGCGTAACAAATTGAGAATGAAGTTGTGAATAATCTCATTCTCTTTCACTGCCTCTAAGTTTATTTAGCATCTATCCCATAAACCATATACAGCAGAAAAGCCATGTTTAGTTTTCAGAATATCTTTCAGCTTATCGAATGGAATCTCTTCATCCTTAAAATAAATAGAGCCGTCAGTTTCATTAAGATGTGTAATAAAGATGGAAAGCTCCGTTTCTTTCACGCTTCTAAACTGCTCTACGCTTCTATAATCCTCTTTTACAGATAGTACAAAGTCTTCAATATCCTGATGCCTTGCGTATCTGATAGAGCCCTGCCACTCATTATCTATGTTGGTAAGGTCATTAGTAACCCCTGGAAATTCCTCCCTGTCGCACTCTCCCGGAAGTGGTCCGTTACCATGCCTTGTCACATAAGATCTGGTTACATAGACGGCGCAATCAAGCTTTAGATCTCTTTTTTCGAGAAATGCAGCTATATTCCAAAGACCTGTCTTTGACGGTGTAAGGTACGGAGCAAACTTTTTGTAGTCATTATCAAGCAAAAGCCCCTGTCCTGTCTCAAAAACAACCTGTTTATAGCCAAGCAGGAAATCAGAAGAAGCATCTATTATTTCAATATGCTTCACCGTCTCCTTTATGCTCTCTGCAAAATTTGCAAGGACGTCACTGTTTGTGAGCATATCATAATAATCCGCTCTTCTTCCAGGATTGTTGCGTTCAAACAGGTCACATATAGAGTCAAGATCTCTCTGACCATATTTTTCTCTAAAATCGACCAGTATATCAAACAGCTCTTTTAGAGACTTATCACGTACATCAGTAACTGTAAGAACAAGTCCATTTTCATGCCTGTTTATACATTCATTGATGCCCATTCCGCAGCTGCCATGCCTGTCTTTCCCTCTTGCAGACTCAATGAACATATTTCGAAGCACATCATCTATGACCGTGATCCTTGTATTCTTTTCGGCATATATCTTCGGAGTAAAGCCATATAAAGCCTCAAACTCTTTTAACTCATTTCCAAGCTGAAAAAGGTCAATAAAAAAAGTATCTGCCAAAAGCGTATCTGCGCCATACTCCGCCCCGGATCCTATCTGATGGTGAATGAACCGCTTTCCGCTCTCATCCTCCACGGTATGCCCTGCCTGGCCGCCTCCGTTATGCTTTACGATCAGCGTTCTTTTTTCTTTTTTGGCAAAAGAGGCACAGACAAGGCCTTTACCTTCATCTCCAAAGTTTTTACCAATGACGGCAATTGCTTTCATAAACTGATTCCGTTATCTTCAAAAGAAAGTCGTGAAAGAACAGCACCTATAGCAGGTCTGTCAAGCTCCTCCCACTGTTCCAAAACTTCCTCAAGTTTTTTACCCTTCTGCATCTGTATAGTGCTGATAATGATTTCAGGAATATTACCGATATGCTGGCGTTCAATAATCATCGTGTGTCCCGGTAAAAGATTCTGATTTTCAATGTTTCCTTGATCAATCATTATGTGAAATACGTTAAACTTTTTCTGAACAGCAGCAAGTACCGCTTCCCTTGAAATATATCCGGTTTTATCACCGATAACTCTTTCAATGGTATCTTTTACATACTCTTTTCTGATTGTTGCCTTGTCACCAATAGTAAAAAGAAATCCCTTTTCATTTCTCTTATTGATGGCATCAATGTTTGTGTGATGGGCAAGGAACTCCCAAAGGCAGGTAGGTACTACTTCTCCATAGCCATGATTTTCAAAATAAATATCCAAAAGCTGCTGCGCAATACGGATATCAGATTCAAACTGAGTAACCTGAAGTGGTGAATTGTCCAGATAATCACCGTATGCTGCGCACATTAAAGCCGGATCTTCTACAGCTCCTGTAGAGTACAATTTTGTGATAAGCTCATTTAAAGCGTTTGTAGCAACTTCAACTGCCAGATATCCCATAGACCCAGTGACATCAAGGCCAACAACGATAGGTGTTGTATTTGGATGATCTTCTGAATCGAAGCACTCTCTTGTTCCTATATATTTTGGATCATATTTGGGATCGCACTGTTTTTTTGTAAAAACCTCTTCTACACTCTGATTTCTTGACAGATTTCTGCTGTTTTTTAGCTTAACCCAATCTGATGCTGAATAACTTCCATATCCCATTTTCTTTTTCCCCTTTTTTCATACTTTTCTTTTTGGATCATTGATCAACATACATTTTTATTAACAAAGGCTTAAAACCTTACAAACTTATGTCCGCCAAAGCCTTTTTCAATAACAGTATCCCAGTACTCAAAGTCTTCATAAGCATTTGCTCTTGGTTTTGAATCAAGGAAAGCAAAAAGCTCCGAAGGGCCACTATCTCTTTCCATTACCTGCTTTGCTGTTTCCCTGATCTTTTTAAGGTCTCCTTGCGTTGAGAATCGCTTTACATTCCTGTAATCACCAAATAGCATTCCCTCGTGAGTTACAGGATTTACCAGTATACTTGATGTACTTAAGTCCCCATGTGAAATTTCTGAAAACTCCAATGCGCAGCAAATATTTTCCATACGGGAAATCACCCAGGCAAGATGCTCTGCCTTTAGAGGAGCAAAAACTTCAACCGGATAAAAATAGGGCTTACGTACAAAAACAAGCACTTCCCTGCCATCCTTCAGATGAAGCCTCTGTGTCAGTATCGGAAAGCACCTGTCCAGCTTCATATCAGCTTCAGGAAATGTCAGACTAAGAAGACCTTTCATGAACAGATCTGCCTCGTTGCCATTATCAAATACATAGACAACATTCTTTTTTGCCAAAAAACATTCCATTCCCGGATATACATATTTATCCATATATGCAATTGTAAGTGGTTTTGAATTGTCCATGACGAATGAGACGTTACCGGTCTCTTCCCAAAGATCATCCCCAGAGTAATCATCTTCCTTGGCCATTGCTTTTGCCATATAAAAAGAAAGAATTTTTTGCCTGAAGGCTTCGTTACCCCTTAGTTCCGAATCAGACATAAAGGCTCTGCTTCCGCAATAACTGCAGCTAAATCCACCAGCGTCAGAAACATTTAGCTGTGCCCCGCAATTTCTACACTTGTAGGTTATCATTATTTCTTTTCCTTCCCCCAAAATACTCATTAAGACAGTGACATATAATTATCCAATGAACTGGTTGATCATTTTTATATTTTAGCCACATTTTCCATTATAATAAACTTCCTCTTTTACGCAATAAGTGATTCTAACTTGTCAGAATCTCAAAATAAAACATAGGATAATCGCTGATATTCTCAAGCAATTATCCTATGTTTCAGTTTATTTGAAATTATTTATATGGGTAAAAAGCAAAGTATAGTAAAACAATTACTTCTTCACATGAAATGCATCCATTCCGGGATATACTGCGCTGTCGCCAAGCATCTCTTCAATTCTGAGAAGCTGATTGTATTTGGCTACACGCTCTGAACGGCTGGGAGCACCGGTCTTGATCTGGCAGGTATTAAGAGCAACTGCAAGGTCAGCAATTGTAGTATCTGCTGTCTCGCCTGAACGGTGAGATGAGATTGCAGTGTAGCCTGCGTTGTGAGCCATTTTGATTGCTTCAAGTGTCTCAGAAACTGAGCCGATCTGGTTAAGCTTAATAAGGATTGAATTACCTGCGCCAAGAGAAATACCCTTGCTAAGGCGCTCAGTATTTGTAACAAAAAGGTCATCTCCAACAAGCTGAACCTTATTGCCGATCTTGGCTGTCATCTTCTGCCAGCCTTCCCAGTCTTCCTCATCAAGTCCGTCTTCGATTGAAATGATCGGATACTTGTCAACAAGGCTCTCCCAGTGAGCTATAAGCTCATCTGAAGTAAACTCTTTGCCTGACTTAGGCTGCTTGTAGAAGCCCTTTCCTTTTTCACTCTTCCACTCTGATGCAGCTGCATCCATAGCGATCATAAAGTCTTTTCCGGGTTCGAAGCCGGCTGCCCTTATAGCTTCAAGGATTTTTTCGATAGCTTCCTCATCGCTCTTTAACTGATTAGGAGCAAATCCTCCCTCATCACCAACTGCAGTAACATCGCCCATATCCTTGATGAGCTTTTTGAGATTATGGAAAACTTCTGCGCACCAGCGAAGCGCTTCCTTAAATGAAGGAGCTCCAACAGGCATGATCATGAATTCCTGTGTATCTACTGCGCTGTCAGCATGAGCGCCACCATTTAAGATATTCATCATAGGGACAGGAAGTCTGTTTCCTGATACACCGCCAAGGAATCTGTAAAGAGGAATATCAAGACTCTTAGCAGCTGCTCTCGCTGTTGCAATAGAAACTGCCAAAATAGCATTTGCTCCAAGCTTTGACTTATCCTTTGTTCCATCAGCTTTAATCATAGCTGCATCAACAGCATATGTATCAGAAGCATCCAACCCTTCTATAGCATCATTGATAATGGTATTGATATTCTCAACAGCTTTTGTTACGCCCTTTCCAAGGTATCTTGACTTATCTCCGTCTCTAAGCTCCAATGCCTCAAACTCACCGGTTGATGCTCCACTTGGTGCTGTACCTGTCGCTACTGTTCCATCAGCAAGAGTAACCTCTGCCTCAACAGTAGGATTTCCTCTTGAATCAAGGATTTCTCTGCCTATAACCTGTACAATCTGTAAATAATCTTTCATAAATTGCCTCCTTCTTATGTTAGCATACGCTTACAATATATCATAACAGGCATCACATTTCTATTTTGTTATCAATAATTTTTTTCAACAATTCTCCACTCCTCTACCTTTACATTTTTCGCTCTTCCCCATTCCAGTTCCAGAAAATATAAATATATCAAAAGGCGCCCGCCTACCTTAATAGGTAAGTGAGCACCTTAAATCATCTAAAGCGACAGCCCCTTTCATCGAGGATCATCACTGTGAATTTCAAATAATCACGGGCAGTTTTCGACAGTCTGCTCGATACTTTTTTCATGTCTGTTTTTCTGTATCTCTGGATGCCGTCTAAGGTATTCTTCAAAGGGCTTTTCAGCAGCCTTGGTCAGGCGCTCTTCCCAGCCATTTTCAAAAAAGTAACATACGTCTTCGTCAATGCCGTAATAATCGTTGCCCTTGATCAACACACTGTTTCGACAGCCGCCAGTACACCGATCAAGATACTGACATTTTCGGCATTTTGGATTATGGTCCCTGATATCCTTTACCGTAGCAGCAGTCAACGTATGGAATTCGGATTCCCGCAATATTTCTTTTAAGGGTGTTTCAAAGAGGTTAGGAAAATGAGTTGCAAACTCGCAATCGCCCATCCCCATGCATGGAGTCACCATGCCTTCCGCACCAATGTAGAAGCTGTGTTTTAATACACCGCATGAAGGAGCAAAGGCCTCTTCTTCCTCAGTTAGTTTCTTAACATTATATAAGTGCCATTGATCTTCCCCGGGAGTATACATGAGCGTATCCGCCATCATAATAGAGACTGGCGCATCATCCTCAAAATACTGCGGAATATATTCCTCGAACATTTCCAGCTCTTCCTGACGTGTCAGCTGAAGGCCAGAGACTTCGGGTGATATCCATTCGCCCATTTCCATCATGCTGCCGCACTTTACGCTTTGCACACCTAAAGAAGCCAGCATGCGTATAGTTTCACGTAAGCTGCTGCGGTTCTTTCGGTGGATACAGACGGAAACTGAGACATTGTATCCCCGCTCCTTAAGGAGCTTCAAAGCCGCAATGGTCTTTTCTTCCGCCCCATCGATTCCGCGAAGATAATCGTGCCAACCAATCCCGTCAAAGCTCAGCTGAAAATTCGGATGCATCTTCCGTTCCTTGAGATTGTCAAGAAGCGCTTCATCTACCAGCCATCCGTTGGTATAGATTATACTCACACCGATATCCCTCTCGGCCAAAGCATCGATAATCTCCCAGAGGTCCTCACGGATCAGGGGTTCTCCTCCGGTAAGGCCTACTGTGAAGATACCGCACTCTGCAAGCTGATCGGCAATGGCAAGCAGCTGTTCTTTTGTTGGTGCGCCGTGTTTGGCGTGAGGCGCTGACATGAAACAATGCCGGCATTTCAGATTACAGGCTCCGGTGATTGACCAGTGCACATGCTTCTTGTACCTGGCCGGGAAAGTCTTGTATTCCTGTTTTTTTGTCAGATAGTCCTGAAAACCGGCTTCCTTTATGGTCTTCGACTCTTTAAGCCAGTCCAGGAAGCGCTTATTATCCTCACTGAGAGAAGCTTCATCAATATCATGTGTGCCGTCGCACTTCATCAGCAGGATATATTCTTCTTTTGGAAAAAATATTGCCTCTTTAGTCTCCGTGTCGTACAGGCCTGTGGGTGATTTATACCAGCCGCGAAGCAGGAACCGGGGATTCAAAATATATTTCATTCAAAAGCCTTTCTCACATTGAACTGAATTTTATCTTGATATATTTTTCTCTATTCAACGCATCAGGAAAAGGGGGTTATACTAGTTAGGTAAAAAGTTTAAAAATGAATTACAGAAATTAAAGGCAGTACAATCCATATCGTTGTAGTTGTTATCGCAAGCATAATAATAATGATTGGTCATACAAGCATCATTACTCCAACAATTACCATTATGATCATGTCTACATGCATTATCACCCGGCTTGTGAAGCCCACCGGATACATTTTCAAGTTCTTCATCCTTCAAGGCCTCAATACCAGATATAACGGAATCTGTTCTCTGGCGCATCTCATTTTCATAAACTTCCAGTGCCTTGGCGAAATCTTCCGGAGAAATCTCCTTCCCCATCTCTGAAGCCACTTCAGATAAGGCCTGTGCCATACTCTTTGAGTCTTCAAATTTGCCTTTTCTTTTCATCTTTTGTTCAGCAATCTCGTTCTCACGTAATTGCTTCAAAAACTGAATTGCATTTTCTTTTGACATAGTATTTCTCCTTTCGTTGTGCCTGACATGTTACTTTTTTGTCTCAAAAAGATAACATCTGTACTTGTGTTACTACTATATTTATACGAAGCAAACAGCAATATGAAATAAAAAAAGTAAAAAAATGTGGCTGTCGCACTAGTGCGACAGCTCCTTATAAGCCGCGATTGAATTTATGCATAACAGTGCTTTTCTTCCAGCAAATCACACTATCGGTATATCACTATAGACTGCAACTCTGCTAAGGTCATACCTTGCGATGATCTCGCGGTAGCCCTTAGTGCCAAGAATTTTTTCAAGAACACCAGTCATATAACCGTTTTTGGAGTAAAAAGAAACTATAGTTTCAAGTGGATAGTCATTCTCTAAATTCTCATGAAGAGCAGAGATCATGTAGTAAGGCGCCATAACATCCTTGGACTTTAAATAAACAAGCTCTGCATCAAGCTTTCCGTTTTCATCCTGACCTACTATCAAAAGACCTTCCGGCACCTCATTATTCATATATACAATTGACTGATTTATAAGGTAACCGCGGTCCGTATCAATCTCGTTAAATATCTCAATTCCAAGATCCTCTATTGCAGCATAAAGAATCTGTTTTTGAGATTCATCCAGTTCTGACATTCTTCTGGTGTGAAGGATTTTCTTACTCCATAGCTTGCTTTCAGAAGCTACCTTAAGACTAAATTCAAAGTAAGCATTATCAAGTTCTATCTTAACGAATTCATTTGTATCCGCATATTTATCTATAGCGGGCGCAAGCTTGGGATTATAGCTCATATGGAGATTCTGATATCCCTTATACCAATAAACAACGATAAGCTGATTCAAAGCCCTGGACATTATCCCTCGTCCTCTGTACACCGGCAGCACATAAGCATATGTAAGCTCGACGTTCTCACTGTCTGTTTCCATAACAATAACGCCTATGGCTTCATTATCTTCAACTATCCCGTAGTAGATATAATTATCATTAGTCAGAGAATCGATGATAATGGAATTAGGGATATACTCTATGAACTTGTCCATCTCATTGCCGTTTATCTCTTTAATATAGGACATTTTTTACCTCTTTTTATAGACCAACCTGATCCGCATATGGCTCAAAGTCAGACTTAGTAAATACTTTTCCTACCTTAACAAATTCATATTTAATAGCTAAAAGATAATGCTTCATATGCACCTTATCTCCGGCTTCAGGGTCAGCTGCAGCCAAAAAAGCTGCATTGAGAATACAGTTCTTGATATTACCACCAACGAACTCGAATTTCTCGGCAAGAAATCTGATATCAACATCATCTGCAAGTGGTGTATCTTTTGGAATTGTAGTTTTCCAAAGCATCTCTCTGGTATCGGGATCCGGGAACTGGAATTCTACAATATATTTCATACGTCTAAAGAAAGCCGGGTCGATATTGTGCTTGTAGTTTGTGGCAAGAACTGAAACCCCGTCATAGCCTTCAACTTCCTGTAGCAAAAGAGCAGTCTTGTTATTGTTGGAGGCCTGGTTACTTCCACCGTCATCAGATCTTTTTGCAAAAAGAGTATCGCACTCATCGAAGAACAATACGACGTTACACTTCTTGGCTTCTCTAAAGATCATAGAAATAGATTTCTCAGTTTCACCTACGTATTTATCGATAACCTTTGAAAGGTCTACACGGTAAAGCTCAAGATTAAGCTCATGGGCGATAACCTGCGCACACATGGACTTACCTGTTCCGGGTGCACCGAATAAAAGTATTGAAAGGCCTCTACCATAAGGGTACTTCTTGGTATAGTGCCAGTTCTCATATACATGCTTTCTGAAATTCATCTGGTCGATAGCGTGAAGCAAAGTCTCTTTCTGGCTTGGGTTCATAACGATATCCTCAAAACCAAAGTTTGCCTTTATCTTCGTAGCTTTCTGTGTCAGCTCAGAACTCATCTGCGCATAACACCCCTGAAACAGAGTGTCACGGCTTATCAGTATCTCCTTCTTCATGGTAGAAAGCCTTCTTCCATGATCAAGAGCATCGTGTATCTTACCAGGAGTAAACAGGAACTTTGTGGCCATCTCCAATAGATCGATACCGTCTTCAAGCTGATAGTTCTGGGAAAAATACTTCCAGCAGGCTTCTCTTTCTCCCGTATCAGGAGTAGGAAGCTCAAGCTCTGTAAACTGCATCTTGGTGATCTCTCTAAAATCAATCTTTTCCTTACTCATGGCAAAAACTAAAATATCTTTTTCCGTGAGCTTGGAAAAAGCAAGATCCATATATCCAAAAAACTTCTCTTTTTCTTCTTCATGATATGAAAGGTCTGTAAGGCAACAGCATGCACCAATCAGGATACACTCTCTTGTAACTGACCACAGAGCCTTTTCTACAAACTTATAGTCATAGTTAAAGAGCTTTTTACAGTTGATGGCAACTGCCTTCAGATCATTCTTTTCACAGAACTTCTTAACAAAGAACTTCCTGCCGCTTCCATCATCACCAAAGTAGTAGAATATCCTGCAGCCCTCATCATAGGAAATCTCCATGGCTTCTATGATTCCGCTGTTGGCCATTATTGGATTAAGCTCTTCCTTCTTGGTGAGCATGCTAAAGAATCTGATGTAGTTCTCATCAAGCTTATCCGGGTCACGACCAAAAAGGAAATCGATGATCCTCTTATCAGGAGAAACAGCTGTGGAGAAAGGCATGCTTGGAACTACGTCCAAAGAAAGAATCGGAAGCAGCTGCTCAAGACATGTGGACATATCTCCGTAAGCGCCGGTGATAGAGAAATCCGCTCCATAAAATACCTTTGCGGCTGATTCTATGGTAGGTGCTGAAAGGTTACCATTCTCGTTAACGATCTGGAATACTCCGGCGTAATCTGTCTGTGTTGATGACAAAATTCCGCAGGCAAAACAAAATAGTGTAAAGGGCTCAAATTCAAGCTTTTTGCAGAGCGTATGGAAGGGCAGCTTAACGCCACTTTCAATAGTAAGCTCCGCTCTTTCCTCTATCATTTTTATTCTGTCATAAACGCCTACATGCTTATCCTCTGCGATCTTCTCTGCAAGTTTAGCTTTACCGCCCGAAGTATCAAGTGAATTATCTACATTTGACTCGGAAAAAGAGCCAAGAAGAGCCAGGAGTTCTTCGTCTATATCGTCTTCATCAGTCACTGACTCATCAAGATCCTCATCCTCTTCGCCTTCTTCATCATCAAGGTCATCAAAAAAATCTGAATCTTCATCATCGTCAGACTTTTGATCATTGTCAGCATCACTGTCAGTATAGAACTGTTCCAGCTTTGTATGCACATTATCTCCGGCTATCTCAATATCAGGATAAAGTACATTCTTATAGCCATTGCCCTCGCCCTGTGAATAGATGGATTTCATGTGTGTAATGTACTTATCCAGGCTGGTATTTACACAGTCAAAAATATACTGCATATATTCATTATAGTTTTCAAAAGGCTTATCTCGTAAATCCTCTGAATACTTTGCCATCAGTCATCTCCATTACTCGTTTTAAACAAAGCAGTTCTGTCAAAAACGCTCTTTTTACTATTGATGCCTGTCTGCTTTTTTATATCAAAAACGCCTTCTCCTTCATTGATGAATTCCATAGGCTTTTTGTCTGCATACATATAGGTCTCTTCATCAAGATCGATCTCGTCGGTCGTATCAGCATTTTTCTGCTCGATAATTCTTTTTAAATTCCTGATATCGGTATTTAATCTGCTATCAAGTCCCATAGCTTAACACGCTCTCACTCTTCTTACCTGAAACCTCGTAAGCACAGCCATTTTTAAGGTGGATCATCCTGTATATATCTTCACTCAATGTATTTTTCACATTCGATATATCATGAGTTGCCATGATTATGGTTGTCCCATGATTATGTATCAGTTCAAGGAGCTTTAATATCTCAACAGAAGACTGCGGATCAAGGTTTCCTGTTGGCTCATCAGCTAAAAGAAGCTTTGCATTATTCAAAAGAGCTCTCGCAAGGCAGACCTTTTGCTTTTCGCCGCCTGACAGCTGTGAAGGATATCTTTTGTGGAAACCATCAATCCCCATCATTGTCAGCACATCCGTTATCTTGTTTTCAGCATCCCTTTTCCTTCCGCCAATGGCTAGATATGCCATATACAGATTCTCATACACCGTAAGCTCTTCTATCAGTTTAAAATCCTGGAAAATAACTCCTATCTTCCGCCTGAAAAAAGGTATCTGCGCCTTATTAAATTTCCCTATGTTTTTACCAAAAAATGTAATTTCCCCGCTATCAGCAACTATTTCCCGAAGAAGCATCATAATGATAGTCGTCTTGCCGCTTCCGCTCTCACCTGTCAGAAATATAAGGTCCCCCTCTTCAACCTCAAGATTCAAATTGTCAAAAACTTTCGTCTCCTCACCGTAACATTTTTTTACAGCGTCGAATCTTATCATTGCCACTCCTAGCTAAAATCAAATATCTTGTTCATACCTGTCATCCTGAAAATATCCTGTATTGATGAGTTGGTATTTATAACCTTCATGCTTCCGCCCTTGGAAATAGCTGTTTTTTCACCAAGAACCAAAGCCCTCAGTCCTGCACTTGAGATATAAGAGACATCCTGAAAATTCAGTATGACCTTATTGCTCTTCTGGAAAGAACCAAGGACAGCCTTTTGGAAGTCAGCAGAGGTGATGGTATCAATTTTTCCCGAAATATTTAGTTGGATCTGGTCATCATATTTGATTTCTTCAATAGTCATGAAATTCTCCAGTTATTTAAGGGTAATAATGCCATCCAAAGATACATCTTCGTCAAGAATAATCTGTTTCTCCTGTGGAATCATAGCATTCATATCCATAAACGCATTAGAATCAAGCACTGCCGAATTGTCCATCTGAACCAAAGTAATGTTAGATCTGATCGGTTTGAACTGGTCTATGATAAAGGACACCTGATGCTTTAATTCCTCAGAAACCTTTCCCTTTACCAGCACTGTAACGTCATAAACCGAGCCACTTCCAATTCCCTCTGATATATGTGTATCGACATTTTGTGCGAAATTCTTTAGATAACTGTGCTCAATTACGATAATTTCTTTACCGATTAAAATCTCCAAAAGCCTTGTCAGACACTCTTTTGTCCCCTTTATCTTACTGAGATAATATAGTTCTTTTACCAAAGTTCTAAGAACATCATCCGGCAAAAAGCCGCCACTTAAGTCGATTCCAAGCCAGCTTCCATAAGTTACCAAAAGCTCTGTACTGCAGGTATCAAGATCAAGCACCTCATAGACATGGTCTATCTCATCCTGCATGTCGTTGTAAACGCTTGAAAACAGAGACATATACCTGTGGAAAAAACTATTCCTCTCCTTATATATCTCCGGGAAAGCGTTCATGAAATTATCGCCTATAGCATCCACCTTTATATTGGAGATCATGGCCTCTTCTGTGCCATATAGCTCAACTCCCACATACAGGTATCTGCCCTTTAATTCATATAAAAGAATATCATTTAGGCCAACAAATCTTTTGCCGCCAAGCTCACCTATAAATCTGGCCTTTTTTGTGATATCAACGTTTTCATCCAAAAGATATCCGCTTATATCAACAAGCCTTCCATCGTCGTCATAAAACTGGACCTGGTCCGTTGCAAGTACATGTACATAGTAGATCATGTCCTCTGAAAGCCTTACATCGAAGTGAAGCCTTCCCCAGTATCTCTCATTTTCAACGCCATCTAAAGGCGATAGGAAGAACTCGTGAAAAAGACTATTCTTATCCAGAGTAAGCTCTGCATCACCATTTATATCAAAGCCTTTGATATAGCTTCTCTTTAGTCTATTCTTTTTTATGGAATACACCATCTGAGCCATCAAAACTCCTTTATGCCAAACGCTTAGTCTTCATAGGTAACTGTTTCAATCTGGACATTACCAAGACTAAACAGGCAGTTCTCTTTTGGGTAAATATCAGAATCCTTAAGTGTTGCAACCTTAGGATTTTCAGGTGTTATCGAAAGGTCATAGACAAACTGAACACAGTCCAGCGCCTCGATACTATGGAAAACCTCCTCAAATACAAGGACATCTCCAAAGTTCTTATCCGACCTCATATAATCAATCTCTCTGCCAAGAGCTTCTAATATCTTTTCCTTGCACCCGTTATAGTGCCTCTTTACATACACCGTTCCTCTTACTGCAACCGGCGTATAAATTGGCTGTATGATCTCAACTCTTGTAGAAATAAGCCTTCTCTGCTCAAGCCTTTCCGTGATCTTTTCAATGTAAATATCAGAAAGGTAAGGCTTTTCATCGCCGGTGTCGGGCATTGCTATTACCTTTACCATATTTTCCGCTGTATCTATGCAGGCGTGAACCTTTCTGATACAGAGCCCCGGCGTTGTCTTTACGATCTGCTCGTAGTCCTTTTCAGTAACAGCTGTATATGGAGTGTTTATATCTTCAACGAATCTTTCCTTCATGCTCTGAAGGCTCTCTCTAAAAGCACCTCCAACGCCGTTACAAGGGTTATAGAAATGTGCCCCCGGAATGTTATCTGCTATAAGCTCATTTCCTGCAAGAATATTTCCCTTTTCACCTTCACTTACAGCTATCATGCCAATATAGAGTCTTGCACCTATGTAATCCCCCGCATCTTCAATGACTATCTTTCCATCATTCTCAAGAAGGTGATAATAAAGAGCATCCTCTTCATTTTTCTCAGGTCTTACAAACTCATAGATAAAGCCGCCTTCTCCGTCGTCCCTTCTGGCGATCAGACAAAAGCTGTCTCTTACTATATGCTTTACAGGAAGCTCTATTTCCTGATCATCATATCCTATAACACTGCCCACATCATAGGTGCGCATCATGTCCTCATTATAGATAATGACTCTTACGCAGTCCTTTACTTTAACAGGCTCATACCCATATTTTTCCTTGTCAAAAGAAATACGAAAGCTCCGATTACCCGTTTCTTCAAAGTAGCAATACCTTCCGTGACCATCACCCCTTGTAAGTTCATACTTTCTATAGGCAGAACCTTTCTCTTCCTTGGCAAATACTGCTATATATTCATTATCGCTGAAATTTGATGTTATTTCAATACCGTCAACTTTGTTTATGGTATAGCATATACCTTCAGTTTCCCTCTGCCACACTTCGAAAAGAAATCCCTCTACTCCAAGGAGCTTTGGCCTTACATCAAAATCAGCCTTAGTAAGGGTAACCCTGATACAGTACCCTTCTTCCGGGGCCTCCTTACAAACTGCAGGCCTTGAGTTTCCAAAAGTGATCTTCACTTCTCCGCTGTAAAGAAAAGTTCCTGAATAATCTCTTACCTTTAATTCCTCAAAACCATGCTCTGTATAGTACTCCCACTTTGCTTCCGCAAAGATGTTCAAGGCTCTGTCTTCAACGGGATTACGTTTGTTGCTGCCATCAACTTCAAAGTAAAAGTAAGTATCCTTGATATCATCCGGAATTGAATTGATGATAAAGTAAAGCTCATCGCCGACTTTGGGCTTATCACCAAAAATCCTTGCTCCCAGCCTTACCTCCCTGTCTACACAGTAGGAATAATCATGGAATGAATCCCCGTATCTTGAATAGACACCAACTACTTTGCTTCCGCCAACATTCATGTTTCTGCCGGCTTCAAAGCACAGATCTCCTAATCTGAATTTCTGACCTGTTCTTATATAGATTGATTTATCCAGCTTATCAGCAGATAAAAGGAGTCTTGCGCACTTACCCTTTTTTGGCGTGATTGATGCCATTTTTAGAAGTGCAGCCTTGGCCCTGTAGGAAATATTCGTGATTGACTCGCCCTGAAGAGTGTTAAAAGCTGTCAGATTTTCAAGCACAGTTATCCCCGGGTCCGACGGATTATAATTGGTCCACTCAGGAGAAATCAAAGGCAATTTCATCATTGCCTCATTTATTCGCTCTGCATAGGGCTTGTTTTGTAATTCCTTTACAAACAGCATAGTCTTTCCAACCTTTACTTAGTTTTCAGTCATAGATGATGTTGATAGCGTGGTTGCCGCTTCGACATATCATAAATGGCGTAACTTCGAGCTTTGTAAGATCAACCTCTTTTTCACCCATGTAATCCGTATATTTACAGATTATGGCTATTCTCTTTACAATAGCTTTGCTCTTTAAGATATTGAGTCTCATGAGTATCTGAGACTTTTTAGGTATAGTTCCTATAGTCCATCCCGCATGGGATATGTAAGTTACAGGATTTAAGTACTCCTGCAGAACCGCCCTTATCTGATTCTGTATCTCAAAGCTGTCATCTATGTTTGTAACTTCAACCCAGGCATTAACCGAAATGTCTACAAATGTTGGCTCAACAATATGGACATTGTCTTCCTTTACCACCATCTCACAGTTCTTAAGAAGGTGCATTTTCAGCTGCTTTTCTATATTGTGAAAAGAAAATGAGCCGTTCATGAAGTCCTTCATCAGAACTACAAAGGTTATGTCTGCCGGATTCTTTTTACCATCTATTGTCTCTCCGACCACAGTACTGACTTTGTCTATAGAGTCCGAATAGTTAAGGATAATATTCTCATAATCTCCGATGCTCACAAGGCGGTTTCTTGAATGAATGATCCCGGCACCTCTCCTTAGAGCCTTCTGAATAGTCTCCATAGCGCAGCCACCGTAGGCCTTTACAGGGTTTGTAAGTGAGTCAATATAAACGCCCTGTCCCATCAGGTCATTTATACGAAAGGCCTCAACATTTCCTTCTGTCCCGTTAGTACACCTGACAACAGCAACAAATGCTATATCATCTGTAACCCTCGGTATCCTGCACTTTATTCCATCAGAAAAGATGATCTCGCCAAGAAGCCTGTCTATTACGTAACACCTGTCAGATACGGCTCTCTCAAAATTCTCAGTTTCCTGCCACCTTACATAGACTGCAGCCACATCACCCACAAAGTTGTAATCGATCCTTATCCTGTCCGGCGCATTATTAAGCAAATAGTCTATTTCCTGTTTTGAGATATCTCCCTTTTCATTTACCCAGACTTCCGCGTCGAGGATGTTTCCTGCCCCAAGAGAAAAATGCATATCAGGAGCGCTTTCATCGATGAAAAACTCCTTGGCATCACTGGTAAAAATATTCTCAACAGAAATAGCATTTAGCATGATATTTCTTATCTTTGGCATGAACATCAGTCTGTCCTGATCGGATTGTCTTTCGTTTCTGACAATCCTGATGTAATACCTCTTCTGGCCCTCTATGGTCATTTCATGCATATCAGAAGGCGGAATGAATCTTATTATTCCTGGTCTTGTAAAGTCATCTGTAAAATCAAGTACTCTAAGAGGCTTAAAGCCATCTATTGTGCTGTATTCATATCTGCACTTGATTCCAGTAAGTCCAAAGGTGTCTTCCAGATCAAAGAAAATGCTTATGGGGCCCGCCTTCATCGGCCTGTAAAAACCAAGATAAAGGGCATCACCTGTGTAATCGCTGCCTGCCATGGCCACGAACTCTTCGTCATCCAGATTTACTGTGATATCAGTTTTTTTCGTTCCGCATATGATCTCAGCTCTATCAGGGTTTACGTACTTCCCCTCATATGTGAAGGACATCAGCATGTTCTTGACCCGCGGATAATGATGAATAGCAGGTCTGAGATAACAGTTGTCCGCCTTTAATATCTGAAGTTTAATGCATCTGCCTGAATAAGCACCCACTTCCACAGGCTCCCAGTCATCAGGACAGGTAAAGGAAATCTCATATTTTCCGTCTTTACACTGCTCAAATATAGTTGACACATCATAATCACAGGAAAGCTTCTTCCAGCCAAGGCCGTTATAATATTCAAAAGAGATCTCATTTATAACAGAATCTACGACCTTATCAGTCCAGACAGCCTTTGGCTTTCTCTTGATGATACTAAGCTCCTCTTCTTCCTGTTTGGCTGTGACATACAGCTCTTTTTCCAAAAAGGACACATCAAAAGATATGTTCACCTTAGCTCCGGGCTTGTTGAAATATCTGTCATGCCCAATAAAACACTCATTGTAAATTGCAATAGTGTCTGTAAACATATCAAAAGATTTTTTGTTGTACTCAAGATTTCCATCAGTAACAAACTCCGGCTCAAGCTCTGCTCCACTTGATGAAATGCCAATTTCTGTTGACTTTAGGATCTCCCTTATAGGAACAAGCGCCTCAAGATACACTAAAGAAAAATCTTTTTCACCAATCTCAAGCTTTTCACACTCAGTTTTTTTGATGAGTCTGAATGTAACCCCATCTTCCAAAAGAGCTACCTCATCAAACTCTCTGCCACCATCTTTAGTAAGGTACTTAAAGACAATCTTTCCTTCACTTATAAGACTGCACAGCTTCTCTCCGCCTGAAAATCTGATAAATATGGGATCGTCCTGAGCATCAAAAAGTGAGGTATGGTAAAGAGATAAAACACTCCTGCATATAGAACCTTCCTTTTCACCAAATAAAGTAAAGGGCTTTAAAACCGGCTCAACCGGCATTACATCCTCTTCTGTCTCACTCTCTTCCATAGGATCGGCCTTAAGCTCTCCCTCGTAGACTTCAAGGGGCGCCATCTGGCCAAGCAGAGGAATAACTGACCCATCCTCATAGTCAACCATAAAGGCAAGGTCAAGCCTTGAATTAGTCACAAAAAGATTCCTTGTTGTCTCAAAGACAATATCCTGACCTTCTCCGCCATCGGACATAGCAAGGAGCTTTGTCCCACGCACGACCTCAGTCCCGTCGCCACCATTGTCGATACTGTTAAACACAACAATGCTGCTTGCGGGCTTTGCAGGCTTTAAAGTAAGGTCCAGGAAATTTACAAATTCCGCGTGGTATCTTTCAAGGACATCATCCAAAATACCGACGTTATCTTCCATCTGGGACGCAAATATCCTGGCTATTGCTGCACCTATATCCGGATTTTCCTTATCATAGTGCCATTCAGGCGTATAGCTGTGGCTAAGCTCTATTATCCTATTTTCAATTTCTTCAGCAGTATGTCCCTTGAATTTATCCATCAATCTCTTCCTCTATATCAGATTCGTGATATTCTTCTTCAAGCTCTTCCTCTTCGGAAACATTAAGGTAGAAAGGAAATACCATATTATCTCTTGTGTTGGTCTGGGCCACGTAATAATCGATATTTATCATCAGGTACTCCTGACTTGGCGACATTTCTATATTTATTTCCACGTCGCTGATACGTGGCTCCTGCCTTGATATCATATTGGTAAGGCTTCGGCGCATCATATTTATCCTGGTAAGATTCACATCCATGAAGGTATAGCCCATGATATCCGTGCCAAAATCAGGCCTTGTGATTCTCTCGGTCAGCTGTGTCATTAGAATTATATAGACTGATTCCTTAACACTCTGATTGCCTGATACTGTCATGAACCTGCCTGTCGCCTTATCAATTTCAAAGGGAAACTTTGCACCTTTCCCTAAATGTGCTGCATTATCTGCCATCTTTTTACCCCGATCATCCAAGTTTTATTGGTGTTCCAGATATATTTACAGGTCCGCTGCTCTCGAGCTTTAGCATTGAGTTACCTGTCAGTGACACATTTCCGCCCTCGATCTTTGTATTGTTGTTTGCCGATATCTGAACCTGATTGGTAACATCTGTTTTCAGCTTGTTACACTTAAGTAGAACCGTTCCGTTATTGCCGTTCATGGTAAGCTCTATTGTCTCTCCAACCTTTATTGTCAGCTTGGTCTGTGCCTTTATCTCCATCTGACCTGTTTCAGTCTTCATAACTATCTGGTTGGACTTATCCTTGTCTGTTATGACGATCTGTTTGCCCTCATTGTTCAATTCGATCTGATGGGCATCTGTAGAAGTTGAGATGGTTATCTTGTCCATGGCTCCTTCTCCTACAGCTTTATCAACAAACGAAATGGAATTTCCATTTTTCGTTCGGATCTTTTTATTGGCATTATTCATATCAATGCAGCCCTTGGCAAACCTGTCTGTGCTCTTTGGAACACTGCCAATAATATAGGGCCTTGATATATTTCCGTTTTCAAAGGCTATGAGAACCTGATCTCCAACTTCAGGACAAAAGTACTCTCCCCAGTTGCTGCCGCTGTATGGATAGCTCATCCTTGCCCATACTTGCTTTTCCTGGTCATAGTCCCTTGCATAAATAGTAACTCTCACCATTCCCGGAAGAGTCATATCAAAATTTGATGTTACTTTTCCCAGATATACCCCCAGCATCCTGTTCTCACCAAGGTCAGTCTTTTCTATCTGCTTTTGAGCTACTTCATCAAAAATATCAAAAAGTGGCATTTTTGCTCCTCCTTGCCAAAAATAGTTTTTTGTCAGAATGGTAAACTGCCTGCCATACTACCTATATCTCCAAGGCCGCTTCCTATACTGCCCGCAAATGAAGATGCCGCTCCAAGTCCGCCTATACCGCCGAGCGGGCTGTTGCCATCAGCAATTGTTGCTGCCTTACCTATGATCTTTGTAATATAGGTTCCTTCATTGTTTATATAGTGGGCGGTCTCTGTAATGTAATAAGTATTTGAGATTGCACTCCCTATGCCGCTTATCTGGATGTAGCTTCCAGGTATTATCTCCGGGAGTCCCGCTATTTCCATCTCCAGGCTAGCCAGCCTGTAGGATATGCTCTCCATCAAAGACTCAGCCCTTTGATCTGCACTTTCTTTTGTGTCAGCGCTTGGGTCAAAATAGACCTTGGTCTGCTTTGAAACAAGAGATTTTGCCTTGCTTCCGAGCGAAAGCTTGTTGCTGTTTTTCCTTTTGGCAGTGATAACGCTGCCTTTTGCTGCATCTATTCCTCTTACTTCAACTGCTCCTACTATTCCTGTCAGATCATATTCGATATTGTAGGAATAGATAACGCAGGATGGACTTATCTCCATAAGTACAGCTGCATTTTCCTTGGCCTTTCTGAAATACACATAGCCTCCAAGAGAAAAGAACTCGTAATTAAACCTCTTTGCAGCTTTTACAATAAAGTCATAGTCGCTCTCACAGTTCATCTCTATTCTGTCATTTGGAAGGTCAGGTATAACATCACCTGCTGCACCTGCTGCGCCCGCAGCTCCAGTGGCACTTGATAATCCAGAAGTTGGAAGACTTCCTGCTCCCGGTATGGATCCGCTTGAAAGACTTCCCGCCACAGAACCAAGGCTTCCTGCTGCCCCACCAGGGGCTCCCATGCCCGGGGTCATGGACTTATCAGGAGTTGCCGAAACCTCATAGGAAGTAACTATCTGACTAGTAATAAGAGACTGGTAAGTCATGGAATTAAATATTTCCTGCACCGCATCAGAATAGTACTTGGCCGATAATCTCTTTGAATAACAGTTGACCATCATGATGCCCTTTACATCCATGGCCGTAATAGCTATTCCCGGAGCTCTGGCCAAGTCTTTGTCATAATTAAAGGCAACTCTTGCTATGTACCCTCTAAATACCTCTCTTACAGAAGTTCCATGCCCCATCTCAATCTTCACAGAAGAACCGAGCATGATATATTTTTTGGCTTCATCTACTGCAAAGGATTTGCCTTCCTCATCAAAAGCTCCGATTATGGTAAAAGTCGCAATATTAGCCTTATATTCACAGGAAAGCTCCACATAAAGATCATCAATTGTATAAATGCTCTTTTTGGAATTGACAATATCCCTGTCCCCTACATACACATAGTATATGGAATTGTAAAAAGACTCGTACTTATCAAACAGATCTTTGTAGTTATAAGTAGCCAAACTTGTGTAACCCCCTATAATATGCTGCTGATAGCTCCTGCCACAGCTGATACAGAATCATCTTTGCCCCAGTACTTATCATATCTCTGACCAAAGACGCTCGCAGACTCTTTATACCTGTCAGATACGCACAGTATCCTTATTGTCACAAAGGCTCTGCATGGCTCACCATTCATATTGAACATGGTGTAATCAGCATTTACTCTTGATAGTATTCCCTCATAGCACATATCTCCCCAGTTAAAAGAGATAAGTCTCGTATTAGGATTTCTAATGGCTCCTATAAAGGCTTCCACTTCCTTCTGAACCGAAACCTCCTTCTTACCTGCTGCCTTCTTGACCAGATTTATTCCTTCCTTAACAAGTCCTGAACCTGAAAGAGTTGCCTTATCTGCCATAAATGCTTCCCTTATATCTGTCCTGTCAAAAAGAAGTCTGACAGAAAACTCAACTCTTGCCTTTGCAGGAAGGATTGATGAGCTTCTAAGATCTGTGTTCTTTTTGGGTGAATCTTCAAAAATTTCACTTGGAAACTGGCCGCCACCATGAGCTGAAAGAGAAATCTCGCTGGGATTAAACATAACAACAAACTGCCTGCTCTTTGCTGCGCTCAGATACGATGCTATCTGCTGTTCATCTGACAGTTCCAAAACATTTCCTGCAATCTGAGAAAGTTTTCCCTGTACGGAAGATACATTGCTCATAATGTCAGACTGAATATAATTGGCCGCAAAGCTGCTGCTAAAGCCTGTATTCATAGAACCGGTCTTATATTTTTCCAGTTCCTCCTGCTTTAGATTGCGGTCACTTATATCTGTGATCTCTATAATGGCTTTCTCATTAAATCCCGCTATATCTTCAAGCGAATCTACTATGGCGCTTCCCGCACTTGAAAGTAAGCTTCCTAAACCCATAGGCATCTCCTTACAAAAATCTTAAAAGCTAAAGAAATTGTTGTTTAAAAAATTACCGGAGCTTAACTTTGTAGCCTTTTGAGCTTTCTTCATCATCTCTCCGCCGTCATTTAAAGCTGAAGCTGAAATTGGACTTCCCTCTTTAAACACCTTGTCGAATTTTTTATTCCAGTATTTGTCATCATATTTAAGTTCGGCCATCTCAGCATTCTGGACAATTCTGCAGTCAATGACGCCCCTTATAGGATTACCCTTGGTGTTAAACATGGTATATCTGGCATTTACAATTGTGATCTCGCCTCTAAAGCTCATATTTGACCAGAAAAAGATAACCTGCCTTGTGGATGCTCTTGCAATGGCTGCCACCAGCATATCCATCTGGGGCTGCACCGTATGCTTAGTGCTCTTGCCCTGAATCGCCTTGGTAAAATCCTTTACCTTTTCTGCTGCTGTATTGGATATAAGACTTCCTGTATCCAGTGAAAAGGCATCGCCTATCTGAAGGTCATCAAAAACAAGCTGAAAATCAAGAGATATGGTGGTCTTTGAATTGATCTTTTTAAGCTCATCTGCATAGGCTGATTTCTGAGTGTTCTGAATATAGACCTGTTCTCCTGCAGTTGCCTCAAACCTGAGGGAATTGGGATTATATTGAACCTCGAACTCCACAAAAGTATCACTTTTTTTTAGAAAACCTGGCAGCTTCCCGGCCACATCGGATATCTTTAAAGCGCTTTCTGCATTTGCCAAAAGCTCTTTTTCCTTTTCATTGGCCTTTTCAGCAAGCTCAAAGAGCTTTACATTGTTTTTTTGCTTATCAGGTCCTAAGGAAAAAGTGTTGTACTCATTAGCCAGAGAAGGATTGACCATACACAGTATTGCCTTCTTTGTAGAAGTATTATCTTTTATAAAGTTGCCAACTGAGCTCGCCGCACTGCCTATAAAATCTGCAAAACCCATGATCAGTAACCTCGTCTACTTTTCTCGCTCGCAAGTCGCCTTTCTATTTTTGTGTATACCTTATCGCTTATGGTTCCCAGCGAAGCGTTAACTCCCTCCTGTACCATCCTGCGGATATCAGGAGTTTCGATTTCCTGTTTCGTAGTGTTTATGGTATTTATTACCTTGTTTGTAGTGGTATTCTGAATACTCTCTGTTTCCTGCTTCACCTCATTTTTTATTTCTCTTGTAATATTTCTTCTGTACTGATTTAGTGTCTCTGCTATATCTTCACTGGAAATGGTCTCGCTCTTTCTGTGAACTTTCTCTATCTTTGGTACATTTTCTTTTACAGTCTCAACTGTTCTGATATTCTCTTTGCCATTTTCAATGATGTTGTGTACTATCTTTGCCCCTTCACTGATCTCATTTTTTATCTCAACATTTTCCTGATAGCTTGCTTCATTAAGTTGACGGACTTCTTCGATATTGCTTATCAGCATACTGATGCTCTGCTGGGTCATCTGGGATACGCCCGCCTCTGTAGTGTTTTTATAGTAGTTAGCAACAGTCTCAAATATCTTTCCTGCTTCATCAGGGAAAATAAGCTCAATTTCTTTCCTCATCTGATCATCAAGAAGGGCACTTTCCTCTTCCCTCTCTTCAAGCTTTTCTATGAGTCTGTCCTTGTCACTTAGGGCTAGCTTTGCATCTTTTATTGTCTCTTTGAAGCTTAACTTTTTCTTTTTGTTTTTATACTTTCTCTCTATCTGATTTATAAGCTGAGTGTACTGTTTACGTCTTTCCTCATTCTGTATGTTTATCTCATTAAGTACCGATACAAGCACCTCATCGCTGCTCATCTGTGACTTATCTTCGTAAGTATTTACGATTTCTGACTTATTGGTATTTTCATACTCCTCTACAAGTCTGTTACTTGTCCTGTCCACAAAGGTCTCATTATAAAGCCTGTGAAAGGTGTTATTGGATGAATTGTAGATGGTGCTTGTAAAATCGTAGTAAGTATTACTACTGGTACTGAATCTGTCATAACCTGTGTTATAAAGGTTTCTTATCATATCAAGGAATACCGCAGAAGTTACAAGGCTGGTATTTTGCTCATTTGTAACATTTCCTTCAGCGTATTCCTGCTCATATTCATTTTCATAGTTATATATGATCTCGGGGCTTTTAAACTCAGCACTTTGAGCAATATTGTTTATAAGCATGTTAAGAGCTGTATTATTCTGCTCTGAGACTAAAAACTCCTCTGCATTTATCTGATTCGTCTCCTGAGTATGTGCAAAGTTTGAAACTATCTGGTAAATTGCCCCTGTCTGAAGTCTGTTAAAAATTGATTCGTAAAGATTTAAATTCTCAGTTTTTTCAAACCTTCTGTTGTCATTGGTCTCCCTGTTGTTTATAAGCTCAGTCAGGGAGTTTCTAATATTTTCCACTTCAGTATTTTCAGAAAAAAACATATCAACGAGCTTGTTTTTTTCCTTATACTCATTAACAATCTCATAAAAGCTCTTCATGAATTTCCTGTCATCCCGGATTCCAAGCTTGTAGAGCGCATCTGTCACAAAGGTCCTCATCTGGTAAGTAAGATCCACACTTGCGCTGTTTACTATGCTGTTCATGAGATTATTTATTATCTCTATCTTTTCATAATTGACCTGATTGGAACTATTCTGGTTAAGGATACTGGTAAAGCCATCCCCTTCTGCTATGTACACTTCAGGAGGCGTATTTACCACATGCAAAAGATCTGTCTTCTCAAGCCTTGTCTTCATCAGGTCATAGCCTGCCATAATGCTGTGAGTAAAGCTCTCATTATCATTTACAATTGTTGTCTTTGCAGTTATTTCAATTGGTGCGAGTAATTTAAGCATTTACCTTTAATTCCCCTCATACAATCTTTTTGCTTTACTTTTTGGATAACATATCTGCCATAAGAGCTCTTCTTGTGGGCGGCCACTTAACAGGTACCGGCTTTGAGCCATCAACAGGCGACGTTGCTACGTTCTTTGTATGTGGCTTTGGCTTTTTTAAATCGACATCTTTCATGTCAAAGGCCCCTTGTGCCACCTGATCATTTACCTTCCAGGTCTCCTTATCCTGTTTTGAAACTGCAATATGGGCTGAAACCGGTGACGTATCCGCCTTACCTTTCATCTCAAAAGTTTTTCCGTTTGACTGTTTTTCTCCGTTTATCTTTCTCTCAGTAACATCATTTTTTGATGTCACAATGTTTGGACTTGTTGGTGCAAACTGCGAAGTACTTATTGTTTTCTTGGAAGCATCAAAATCATCCGGCATCGCATATGGGGATACATTTATGGTTCCGTCAGCTTCAACTCTTGGTTCTCCGCCGTTTAGGGTCTGTGCGCCAAACTCCTGATTTATATCATTCTTTGAAACCTTTACCCTGTCTGTATGCTCAAGGGTCTTTCCAAATCTGCCATCTTTCCCTCTCCAGGTAAGCGGATCAAAGCTGTTCTTAAAGTCGCTGTCATCGTCAAACTTATCCCATCTTCCATCCGTCGTGGAGTCATCTATAGGGTTATTTACAACCATTAGCTCTCTGTAGGCTATGGTCGTTGTTTCTACTAAAAGTCCGCTTTTTTCTGCATTCAGTTCTCCGTACTCTTTTGCTGTCACAACACAGCCTGTAAATACATAGAACCTAGAAGCCCAGGCCTCTGCACTCTTTTCACTGGCAAAGCCCTGCTTGGCATTGGATTTATATACAAAAAGAGACATAGGGAGCATCATTTCGGTACCGTTTGCCAAAGGGTCCAAAAACTTAGACCAGCCCGTATCTACATATCTTTCAACCTGAAATGTAAAGGGCTTGGACACAGGTTTTCTTTTCATCTGAACATAGTCATTGACCCCGCCTTCCTGAATGTATTCAAACTCATTTTCCTTGGTAAATACATGTACAGATTTAAGGGGAAGAAAATACACGCCCTCAACCCACAGCACAAAGTTAAAACTGGGTATGGGATCAAATTCAGCTTTATTATTACCTGTTATGTTATCTATGCCTTTAGCAATAGTATCTAATACACCCATTAACTAACCTCTCTATCTGTCAGCCTTAAGTTCAAAAATACTCTTTTCTTTTTTCTCCTTAGAGGGATTAAGACTCTTATTTATCTCCGATATCTCACTGCACCACCTTCGGCGCGTTGAATGGTCCATTTCAAGGACTTCCTTTTCGCTCCAGTGGAAGTAGTATGAGATAAAAGACATCTCTTTAAAGAGCTCGTCCTTTGGATAAAGCCTTAGCCCTCTTGAGTAAAATTTAATGGAACCTCAAAGGTCTTGCCGCAATCAGGGCATACACACTGCATTACAGGAGGTTCTATATCATTTATCCTCTGATACATATCCTGCAAAAAAGCAAGATCTGCAGTAAAGAGCCTCTCGATCGAAGTAGCCGTCACAGCATCAAGTCCCTCTATTTCTGTTACGACTTTACTCAAAATAACTATTGTCAGATAGGACGGATTGGCAAGGACTCTCGGGTCTCTCGTAGCGGTGATCTCATCGCCTGCTGTTGCAAGTCTCATCTTGCCTTTTCTGTGAACATCCCCATTTCCATCAACATATCCCTTAGGGAGTGTGAATTCATATACTGTTTCCATCATGTGCCTCCTCTATATGTGTTTATTGGCAGGGACCAAAAACGGCCCCTGCCTCCATGAATTTAGTTAGGTATTACAAGTTCTTCATAGGCAATTTCAACACTCTCAATTGCTACATCACTTGTCTTTGCATCAAGATCAGGTGCTGAGTATTTGGTTACCCAGGCATTTGTAAGTGTCCACTGCCTTGTTCCGGTTGCAGCTGTAACAAGCTGAGCCGGTGCTCCCGGATTTATGTCAATGAGCTCAATAGTCACATTCTGACGAGGAATCTGACCTCTTGTCTCACTTACACACTCCTGGATCCATGTCTTGAATGGGCTGTTGATAATGTAGCCCATCTTAAGAGTAACGTTACCGTGCTTTACAAGTCCCGGAATCTTTACCGGTGCAAGTGAAGCTGAATTACCCTGTCTGAACTCGATTGGCTCTACCGTTGCCTCTACTCCTGTCACCTCGCTGAAAGCTGCTGTTCCTGCGATGTTATTAACTGTGACAAGGAAGTTCATTTTGGTTAACGGATAATCAGAGTTTTTATCATTCTTATATGCATCAGCCATAATGTGTTATCCTCTCTTTGTATTATTCTTCAGATTCGCCGCCTGCTTCTGCAGTGTGCTGTGTAATCCTGAAGATTACGAACTCTGCAGGTCTTGAAGGAGCGATACCGATATTACAGATAAGTCTTCCGTTCATAATATCCTCACGGCTCATAGTAGAAGGTCCGATCTCTACGAAGTAGCTGTCTGAAATGGACTCTCCTGCCAGCATTCCGTTTCTCCACAATGTGTCGAGGAAATTAGAAATTGTAAGGCTGACTCTCTGCCACAGTGAAGCATCGTTAGGTTCAAATACAACCCAGTTGGTGTTAGCCTTGATACTCTCTTCAACAAATATGAACAGACGTCTGACGTTGACATATTTGAAGTTAGTATTGCTGGATGCTGTTCTTGCGCCCCAGATCCTGATTCCCTGTCCGGGAAGGGCTCTTATGAGGTTTACACCCTCAGGATTTAAGATATCCTGCTCATCCTTGGTATAATTAACCTTAAGTCCTGTACAGAAGACTGTTTCATTAGCAGGAGCCTTATGAACACCTCTGTTGATATCAGTTCTTGAGTAAACACCCATTACAGCACCTGATGGAGGAATGAAATCAGGCTTATTTGAGGATCTGTCAAATACCTGGATCCATGGATGATACATAGCTGCATAGGAGCTGTCGATCATCTGTCTGTAACCGATAAGATCTGCTGTCTTATACATGTCGCCCGGCATGTCGATAACTGCGAATCTGCTCTTTAAGTTCTCGCAGTGACCAACAAGAGCAACAATTACCTCAGGGATTGTTACACCCGGGATTGCCAGCATGCTTATCACATTGTTTTCCTTAAATGCCTGAAGACCTGTCCTCTTTCCGGGACCATTGTCCTCACCGATAAATGTTGCAGCATTTACACCTGAAATGTTGCCGTCATCGCCGCCTTCAAGGAAGAACATTCCGTCAGTATTGCCATCTCCAAGGATTGCTTCTACAGGGTTACCAATGCCCTTCATGTCATCAACGGTGATCTTTACGATATTGCTAAGAGAAAGTTTTGACTCGATGTATCTTGTGGACTTTCTGTTAAAAGAAAGCTCTGAATAGTTCTCAACATCATCGCCATATCTGACACTTACATCTACAGTAACCAGATAAACAAGTGACTTTGGAACGATAGCATCGTCAACAACGCCCTTTGGCATATCTTCTTCAAAAGCTACTACATTGTCATAGATAGTCTTGATCTTGTTGTAGGTTCCATTGAATTCAACGATGTCGCCTTCTCTGAATCCATCAACACTCTTTGCAATATAGCCGGTATCTACCTTTTTGATGAGCTGCATCTTGTGCTTTTTGCCGGTTGAGAAAAAGATCTGGATCTTATCTCCCCACTTTCCCGGGTTAGCAGCCTCAACAGATAAAATACCCATTTTCTTCTTTGCTACTTTTGCCTTTGGAGGAGCAACACGCATTACATAACATCTTGTTCCGCCATTATCAAAAAACTGCTCAACACTGTTTGCAAGATATCTATATTCTCCATAGAGAAATTCAGGAAGAAATCCGCCAAACTGCTGTTTAAAAGACTTCATGTTGGTTACAAGGAGTGGTGCCCCCTCTATAGGACCTTTTTCAGCAAGACCGATAAATCCTGCAGTACTGGTGCCCACACCTTCTATACTCCGTGGAGAATTATCGTATTCTTCCACATATACACCTGGTGATAAATATTCTGGCATAGTTTTTCTCCTTCTATTTTTTAGTTAGCTGTAGCTTTGATCTGGCCTGGATTAACAATTGAAACCTGCCCTGCATATGCACACATCATCTTACAGTCAGAGGTAAGACAAGGCTTACCGCTGTTTATTACCTTGGGATGAGTTGGTATCCATGTCCCTGCTGGAACAGGAATACAGGGTTGGGGGGTCAGTACTCCCAAAGCAGCTGCTGTGGCTGATGCCACCATTGGATTTGTAAGGGTCGTACACATTCCAAAGGGCCCTATGTTTGCAAGTCCCTGACAATCCTGGATAGTTGCCACAGGTTTGCCGCTTGCAAGGACCTTTAGCTGCGAGGTAACCTTTAGTGGAGCAGGTGCTGTTCCAAAGGAACACATGCATGTAGCTCCAGCCGTTACAAGTTCACTCACTTTCCACCTCCTTTGGCTCCAGATCAGTCAATCTTTCGGCCTTTTCCATGAGATCGATCTTTCCATTTTCTTCTCTGAAATCGATGATTCTAAAGTACGTCTCATCATCCACCACAAAGCGGATAAGATACTTAAGTACCGTCGCATCATCTCTGATCCTGAAAATAAAGCTTCCATCGTCCTTCACATTGCCATATAGCAATCTGAATATTTTCCGATTGGGCTTAATTTCAGTCTGGATAAGATCTTTCAAAACCACTTTGTTGTCACCGCTCTGATCTGTAACAACAAACTCTTCATAGCTTTTTTCATCAGTTGATGCCAGTCCATAGTACACATCATCGAGAGTTATCTTTTTGCCTGCAACAAAGCTAAATACTGACAGTAGCTTTTTTTTCGGCTCAAACTCGTTTAATGAGCACACAGGACGCATGATGTTTATTGCATCAAGTGACTTCAAAGAAGGGAGGTTTCCGGATATGCCCAGTACCGGCTCGCCACTTATGACTTTCTCTGACGGTATCAGGAAAACATCACAGGTAGGGGCTTTCTCATCAAGCTCTTCATAATTCACGGCAATATCTATATCCTCATATCCATAAGCCCTGATCTGCATAAGAGTATTCTCTCTGCCTTTATTTATGAATATGAATGTCCCATCGCCCTTGTATAAGGGCTTGACCTCGCAGCCCTTTTCAATAAACTTTACGTTTATTTCTGAGGCCGCCGCCCCTGTGGTCGTGTCGATAAGCCTTAGCACAAGGTCAATCTTTACACGAATAACAGAAGCACTCACTTACGCTATTCCCTCCTTTCTTCTCCTACTGAATACAATCCAAATTCAGCTTCGGATACACGAGGTGTGGTGATGATCTCACCGCTTGAAAGCATTACGGGTGCCGCCTTATAAAACAGGCTTATCTGATAGGGCTTGCTGATAGCCTGCCACACCCTTACTTTCTCCTCCAGACTTATCTTCGCCTGAGACAGTACTATTGGAGGTTCCTGGGTATCCAGCCAGGATTGCAACTCATTGGGTCGTACAGAGCTGTTGTCATTTACGATCTGAGCAACACGACCAATGATCTTTTGTATATCCGGTGCCTTTAGTCCCATCTGGGAGGAACCGTTTATGAAGACCATATAGTAAAGCTCATATGGCCTTGGCGGCTTTGATAACTGGACTCTTCCTCTCTGCACATAATTGGGAGTAGACAGCTGAACTGCCTCTCTTATGTCATAGAGGTAAAGTCCTACGATATAGTCAACGTCCTGAGATGCAGGTGAAGAAATTTCTATATTGTTTGGGGACGGTATAGGTTCAGGGCACATCTTTTCCCTGAGAGTCCTTACAATATATGCACTTACATCTGCTATGATCGGATAATCTGCCATACACTGCTCCTATCACTGACTATTTAGAAGTTCCAAAAATTCTTCTGCCCTTGCCTTCATAGGCGTTGTGTAACATACTGCGTAGGATGAGCTTGGAACATACTCGGTTTCTATCTTGAAATAAACGACAGAATCTGCTTCTGATATATGTGGAACGCCTGAAAGCTTAACAGGACTGTCCATCTTCTCCTGGTCTTCGCCGTAGGAATTCTTATACATCACGTCACTTCCGTTGGTAAAAATGTATATCTTTGCCCCGCTCGTCATAGTCGAGATCTTCTTTGTATCATCGTAGAAATACCTGAAGCTCGTCACATCTCCTATGGATTTAAGGCTTACATATTCACTGCTCTGGGTTCCCTGGCACTGACTGTAGAAATAAATGTTATTGTTTGTTACTCCCATGGTTGCAAGCCTTGAGGCAAGCGCTGCAGCCGGTGCATTTCCCATCCTGTAGAACTTGGAAAGAGCTGCTGTAACAATTGCAAGTTCCTTCATGTCAAGGTCGTCAAGAGATTTGCCAAAAAAGCTCTCAAGGAGAGATAAGATATCATCTTCAGATAAAGAACCTCCGTCTGTGTCCTTATTTTTGGCATTCCTGATGCCATCTAAGGTGTCATCTCCTGCTCCTGATTTTTCGGCAAGGTCTAACAGATCGTCCAAAGCTTCATCTTCTCCAAGGTCTGACAAAGCCTCTGCTATATCTGACAGATCCGCATTGGCATCATCTTGAAGAGAATCAACTGCTTTTCCTAAAAGGTCATCTGCAATTGATGAGCCGCTTCCACCGCTTCCACCGCTTCCATCACCACTGCCATCGCCGCTTCCACTGCCATTTTGTGCATCAATATCCTTATCAACTGCCGCGATCATGGCATCATATTTCTTTGCTCCCGCAAGATCATTATTATCAAGGCACTTATCCCGCTCCTTTTGAAGCTCGCTCTTTTTATCCCGCAGCTTATCAAGTTCCGAGCGAAGGCTCTCATCCGAAGCTATTATTTCCTCTGCTAGTTTCTTTAGATAATTTAAAAATGTTTCGATGGAAAGATACGCTGCAGAGCTGTAATCATCCTGCACAACTCCTGCTTTTAGTCCCTCTGCCCAGTCCGTGACCTCATATACAAGCGTCAGAGAGTCGGCAGCTGCCTTTCTGTTCTTTATAGCATCAAGGATAAACTTAAGTTCAGCACATAATCCGTCAGTCTTTGCTGTCTGGTTTTCAAGTACTGACTGCTTGGCGCTTTCACCCTGAACTGAATTGTATTCAGGATCGATTCCGCCATTTACCATTGAAGAATATTTATTTCTTGCAAGGCCCAAAAGAGAATTCTCCAAAAGAGAACACTCACCATTAGCGTCAGCAATAATTCCGTCATTTATGTTAAATATGTGCTTAAGATACTCTACAGGTCCTCCAAGCTCCGCTCCGCTTGTATTTTCCAGAACCTGCGTGCTGTACTCATATTCCGCGTGTCCAAGCACTGTATCTATGTCATTTAGTCCGTCTGAAGAATATGTGATATAGCTTGTTGAACAGTTGGATATACAGGTTACTATTGCCTCGGTAATGCCGCTATCAACCTTAAATGCATCTCCTTTTTCTGTACTGTTTTCTTCATCCTCGTCCTCATCATCATCGTCGTCATCACTGTCACTTGAATTTGCTTCTTCAAGTACTCGCCACCAGCCCTCGCTGTCCTGTGATAGTCCAAGGCTCCTCATCCATCCCTGGAACCAGCTGGCACCCGATGATGCCTCAAAATCGTACTGAAGGGAATCCTGCATCTCTCTTACGTAAGAGGGCTCACTTCCCGCATTGCTCTCTGATGATGAATCCTTAAAGTTTCCTGATGCTGTATAGTAAGCTCCGTTTGCCAGTGAGAACAAGGTATCAAGGGCATTTACGTCTAGCTGAGATAGCTTTTCAAAAACAATTGCTCTTCTGGCAGAATCAACCTTTTTCATGAGCTTATAAACAACTTCTGCTTCATCCTGGTTGCCATTTGCTTTGTAGCCCGCATATATACTGTTTAAAGCTGCCAGCTGCTTATCATATTTATTGGTAGTCTCATCCCTTAAATTCAGGTTAAAGAATGTACTAAGGATCTGATAGTAATAAACATCACTTCTTAAATTCCCGCTATCCTTGGAATTTCTGGTCGTAAGGAAATCATCCTGGGAAATGTCCTGACTTTCAGTTGAATAGGTGTACTGAAGCCACAAAGGATTCAGCTCCTCAAGCTGCTTTAGATCATATGGATCAGGAATATCAAAAGGATTAACTCCCTTGTCATTTAAAAGGTCAATGAGGATACCATCTGCCCCTGCATAGTAGCGAACATAAAGCTCATCAAGCTCTTCTTCAGGTACGATAACTCCGCTGTTTGAGATTCCCTCAACACCGTTTTGGATATCTCCAATGTCAAACCAGCTTCCATCTGCAAGCTCTGACTTATAGTAGACTTCAGACTGGCCAGACTGGCTCGCTGATTCAGAGGCCTTTTCGTACAGGTCATCTGTCATGGCATTTATATGAAGAACATAGGTCCCGATGAAAAGAACTGAATTATCGATGGTATATCTGCTCTTAAATACACGGAATTTAATAGCATCCTTTTCATCAAAGATCGCCTTTGAATTTACAGCCGGTATACTGGTGATCAAAAGAATCACAGCAAGGACCACAGGAAGTCTTTTTATCAGGTATGAAATTTTTCTTTTAAAATCATGTTTTTTCATACTTTACAGCCCTTTACTGGGTGATGGCTTTTACCACCTTCTGGTTTGCAGTATCAAATCTTGCAGTATAGATTACTTCTTTTTCTTCATTCATAAGTTCGATCGTAAGCTTATCAAGGTCAAATGCCACAAGCTGCAAATGCTTTAAGCCACTTTGAACGCTTGCAGGCTCTCCGCTTCCAAGGGCTATGCCCTCTTCATTCTTAACGACAAAGAACTTTATATCATCTAAAGCAGGCGATATTGTTATGTCCACGAGACCTGTGCCCTCGTTTATGGCAGCTTCATAGGTTCCATATTCTTCCAGCTCTACGGTCTTTATGTCGTAGCCTGTTATAACGTTTAAAGGTCCCGAAACCGACTGGGGATCTATCTCACAGTCATCTATGAATTCTTCGCCGTTATATAGCCTTATCTTCACTTCATCAATATCATCAAGCGTAAGTGCCAGATGTCTTATTTTTCCATCCTTTGGAGTTTTGCTTCCAATCTGTATGTTGTCTACCCAAAGCTCGTAGTCAGTCACCTCTACATCAAAGTCCTCAGGAATATATATATTTACTTCAAATTCTGTCTTCTGAATGATCTGCTTGATGTAGTAGTATGCGCCCTCTGCTGTCTGTTCTTCTATATAGCTCTCACCGGGCTTTGCTGTCTGAAGATCTGCGTCATTTCCATCAAGGATTGCAGTCACTCCGCCGCAGGTTGTTCTGTCAAGAGCATGAAGGGTATTTGTATATAACTTCATGGTGTCTATAAGGCTCTTTTGCAGCTCCTCATAGGTGTTCATTTCCGCATCGTACTCTGAAAATGAGAGCTTTCCTGTCTTATTAAGAAGTGAGCTTTTATCAAGGTTTTCTTTTGCATCTTTAACATCTGTCTGATACTGGGCGTAAGAGTTTTTTACTGATACATAGTTGTTAAAAGAATCCGTTACAGCCTGCCTTACTTCATCTTCGGCAGCTTCCTTGTCCTTATAGGCACTCACATAATCTAAAACATCCTGATAAAGAACATTTGGATCATCTTCAACATATCTTGTTCCGTCTATTGCTCCCTTGAGCCATAACCTTGGAATCTTGATGAACCAGCATATCTTTTTCTTGCCCTGCCAGTAGCTGTCTACCTTCTCAAGAAAATTCTTATAATCAGCCTTAAAGCCCCTTTTATTGACCTCCTGGCCACTTATTGCCATGTTCACATAGGATGCGATCATATTTGTATCGCCGCCATAGTGTCTTTTCATCAGATCAAAATTGGTCTGAAGCTGCACTCTTGCTCTTGTTTCCTCAATACATGCCTCATAATAGGTCTCGTCTCTGTCAAGGGTGTACTCTATTAAAGGTTCAAGCATGTCTCTGTTCAGTCTTGCATCTATATATGGGTCTTCAAAGACGTAACCTGTTGTCACATCCATTCCGACCTTTTTTGTCATTTTCTTAAGATCAGCTTCAAGTGTTCGTCTGTCAGAAGCTATCGTATTGTTTACTGACTTAAGCTTTGCTGTCATGGTATCTACATCTGCCTGATTGGCCTGTCCCAGCTTAAGCTTTGCTGTATTTCTTTTTACTCCATCCTCTAAGGTCTCAACTCTCATCTCGTTAAAAGAGATCATTTTCTGGAGTGTTACTATTTCCACGTAAAGATTGTTTACTTCCTGGTATTCAGTGAGCTTTACATCGTTTATGTTGTGCTCGGCAACATCAATATCGTACTGAAGAGATATGGGCTTAAACTCAAACTCTGAATCCTGATCAAGTGTCAGTTTCTCAGGGAATTTTAAGTTTAGTAAGGGTGACCATCTAAAGGTTGTAAGGTTCTTCTTTTTAAGCTTAAGTGACTTTACTGAGCTTTCATACTTAGCTTCTTTCGCTTCGACCTGGTCCTCTGCAGATTCATATTTACTGCTGTTTCTTATAGCCAGTATCTTGCAGGTTTTAAGAGTCAGAGTTTTATCCTTGGCAAAAGAAACTGTACTTTCAGAAGGCAGGTAAAATGAAACCGCTACGAAAAGCACTGTAGCTGCCAGATATAGTATTAAGCTTCTCTTTCCCCTGCTTCTTACCATGTATACCTCAAAATCGCAAAAAACTTATATATTGATACGAATGAAACCAGAAAGTGTCATGCATCTGCTGCTGAAACGTAGTAAAAATCAAAGTATTCTGACTGTCCCTTGCAGACAAATGAATAAATAAGGTCGCCTCTTCTGAAGGAATAGATATATACAACGTACTTGTTATCAAATTCATTTACTTCGATAACATCTGAATAGATCTCAGTTGTGGATACCGTTACCCTTCCGCTTAGGGAATTTGCTGATTCGTTGAGCTTGTTTATACATACAACCTCAGGAAAAACAACTGTGGAATTGCCCTCATATATTGGGTCTCCAAAAATGCTTTTTAGCTTTGTGATGGTATCAATATTGGTATTTCCATATCCGAAATAATCATTTAAAACATAGACAGAGTCTATTTTGATGCTGTCATCAAGGGAATCCTCTTCCCCTTTTCCGTAATAGACTCCTCCGATCTGCTTCATATATACAGCGATGTCATCACCCATCTGATAGAGAACCTGACTACCCTTGTAATAGTCCGCAGCCTCCTGAACTGTTTTGCCCAAGAGCTCACTGTAAACTATGCTGTCGCTGGAAAATGCCCCTGAGTAGATCTCGTTTTCACCGTTGTCATAAAGGACGCCTTTTCCGTTCTTTTCTCCAAGATCAAACTCTCCAATATATTCAAAGGTACCGTCTTCTCTGTATAAAGTTCCCTCTCCGTCAAAGAGATTATCGTGGAACTGCCCTGTGTACATGGTATTTCCGCTTGGATAATTTAAAAGTCCCTGTCCATCGTACTTGTTGTTTACAAAATCACCTTCATAGACAACATTTCCATCTATGTTGTAAAGGGTTCCTTTACCTGTAACATAGCCCTTTTCAACCTGGCCCTCATAAGCAAGATACCCTGACTTTCCGGTGATCCTGACGTTGTCACTGACAAGTCTTAATCTCACTGAATCATACTTGTAGGTCTTGACCCCGCCGTTTTGTCCGAACTGCTTGAAAATCGAGGTCTCAGATGCAATGTAATAAATACTTAAAACACCTACTACAATGATCATTGCATGGACAAGGCGCCTTGATATCATCCATCCAAAGACCGTTACATAGTCATTTTTATTTCGCGGCTTTAAATTCAGGAAACTGTAAAAGAAGTCACGAATCTTGGCTATGATCTTAGTCCTGATAAAGTTCCAGTTTGTAAGGAGCTTCAACTTGGATACCAGGCCGGCCCATCTTGATTTAATTGTCTGGACTAAAACAGTAAAAAGGTTTTGCACTTAGAACCCTCTCCTCTATTACAGATGAAGTGCCCCAAAGGTAGCTTCGTCAGCAATTCCGTTATTTAAGTACTTCTCACTCTCAAACAGATACCATCTTGAAAGTTCATCACCGGGAGCTGCCTTTAGCAGATCTGAAAACATATTTCTTGCCAGATAAAAATCTTTTTTCTCATAAGTCTCAAGAGCTTCCTTAAAGAGTCTTGAGGTGTGGATCTTGGCATGCCTTTCGCTTTGTCCGCAGGCATCCATAACTTCATAAAGCTTGATATTTTCTGTGTACTTCTCGCACTTGATATAGCCTATATACCTGACTGACCTGTCCTCATACTCTCTAAGATAGATGTACTCAGTTATAACAAGTCCCAAATGTAGCTTATTAAAGAACTCAACATAGCCTGTAAATTCTTTTGCTATGTCACCATCAAGATATGTAAGTGCAAGCCCGTCATTTCCAACTATTCCAAACTCGAAGGTGTCAAAGAAAACAAAGGCTGAATTAAAGACATTTCCATGCATGTTAATGTCATGAATGATCTCTGCTGCATAGTCCACCATAGGTTTATCCGACATCATGAACAGCATTTGAAGTCTTGAAAGATCTGTACTGTTTCCAACAAGGATACAGTCATTTCCTTTTTGCCTCTGCTCAAGGGCTGTGGTCACTGATAAAAGCAGATCCTTATCAAGTCCCTCTCCAAGCTGTATGGTCAAAAGCCTTCCATCAATCTTTGTCCTTTCACCATTTTTGACATCCATAATTGATTCTTTGCCCAGAGCAAATTCAATATTTTTAGGCGCATATTTAAAATATGCTTCAAATACCTTAAATCTCTTATAGTTGATCTCATCTACTCTCTTTCCTATTTCAAAAAGAGAATCCCACATATTCTTAAGATCAACTCCTGCGGTTGCAGGTCTGTCGGGAATCTTTCTTCCAAGTGCACATTCACGAAGGGCATCCTCAAGATGCTTAAGATCTCTTGAATTAAGATAATAAATGCCCAAAAGTATCAAACTGCCGACAGCGAACAGGGCTATAAAAAGAACTACGTAGAAAAAGTTACTCTTATTAAATCTCTCATTGACCCTTGTATCATCGATAATTCCTACAATCGCATAGTCAGAGATGAAATCATCATCCGCTACACCTACTGCCAGGCAATCCTCCCCGCCAAGGTACAGCTCGCATACCGAATACATTGCTGTGCTGTTATGAAGATCATCTATAACATCTGAAATAGCATTTCCGAAAAGAAATACAGCGCTTTCATTGTTCCTTCCACTTCCGCTTGTAACAACCATTCCATCAGCAAGTCTTACGATAAGAACATCGTAAAATACTGAAGAGTTGCCATTTCTTTCAAGGAAATCTGTCAGAGCATTTTGCGTCTCAAAATAGTCATTACTTTCAAAATAATCCTGGGCTCCATAATCAACGGCCCTTGTAAGTCCGGCTTCATCCGCAAGAGCCTGCATTGAAATGATTCCAAACCTGACATGCTCCTGCTTTCTGGCTGTCATATACTGTCCACTTATGTAATAGATGCTGCATCCAACAAGTATCGCCAGAATAATCTCGAATAGAACAAAGGAATACATTGTCCTGTTTGAAACTATCAGCATGTTGTAAATAAGCCTTACTATGATGAGCCAGATGATCGTTCCTGCCAGCCATACGATAAAGTAAGCCCTGTACATTATGAATTCAGCCATTGCAGACAAAGACATGGATGATACTGCAGCTGAAACTCTTTCATCCTGTGCAAAATATCCTGATGGCTCATCCTTGTCGGTCCTGATAGTCAGGCCGCCGTTTTCATAAATTGCAGATACAAAGAATCTTTCAGGATCAGCCTTTCTTATCATCACGTTTTCTGTGGCATGTATCTCGTGTCCTCTTTCTGACGGACTTGCCATCTTATCATGTGAAAAAGATACAACCCTTACCTGTCCACCATCCTTTGAGATCGCAGTCACATAAATTCCGCTGTTGTCTACTGTAATGGATGAAAGAATATCTTCATCCAAATGAAATTCACTTGAAATTTGTAAAAGATTCAGCTTTGTATTAAACTCTCCGATGCAGTACTCGTAATGCTTGCCCTCCTGGTACTCGTCTTCATTTTCAGTTTTTGAAAAAGCAACATATAGATTGCCGTCATAAACTGTAAGGGCAAGAATCCTTTCCTGATCGATATCTGCGCTGTTATAGACATTTTTGACTTTGCCCTTGCTGGTAAGTCTGTACAGCAGCGCAAAATCCTCAAGATTTTCACTAAAATAGATTCCCTCATTCGTAACAAGAGATCTGGTATAGGATGTGTATTCTGTATCATGAACGTTTTGGGACATGACAAAAGCAAAGATAACCGCAGATACAGCTATACTCACTATATAAATTATTGGTAACAACCTCTTTCTTATATTCATGCTATCCCTCACCACGAACTACTGTACAAGCGATTCTGTTCCAATATTCTTGAAATTATTGAATATGATCCTAAGCCACGAGCCATTTCCAAGTACAAATCTTGATATAATAAGACTCAGTGCGATAATTCCAAGTATTACGCATATCCAAAAGAGAACACCGAATATATAATTCGAATAAAGTGAAAGCCATAGCTTCAACCTGCCAAACAGTGATATTCTCTTATCTCCAACTGCAGCTATAGTAATGTCCCTATAAAGCTCTGAGAACTTTGAATAGCTTCTGTTGGCACTTTTTTTCTGAAGAAGGATAAAGCTGTTGGCCTTCTGTGAAGCCTTTGCCTCAAGAAGTACAAGGATTATTCTTGCGCACTCTACTACGCAATCCTTCTCAGTGATATTAAGGTCAAAATCCTTAAGGTCTATGGCATAGCTCATAAATATATTGTTGTCCGAAGACAGATTAAGCTGGTTCTGGGTCAAAAGAAGATACAATAACTGATAAGGAAGTGCCAGCTGCATACAGGCTATGATCGTGTTAATACATATGTCTTCACACACCTTTAAGCTGTACAGTTCTCCTGCATAGAAATCAAAAAGATTTCTTTCCCTCCTGTATGGGAAAACAAGAACATGGATTCCTTCACAGGCAAAGCTGTCAACAAGGGCGGAGTTCTCAACAAGGTCAAGGCGCCTGAAAGCTTCCAGAACATTCTTTATACATTCATGGTCCTTGACCACAATAACTGTATAAAGACTTCCACCGGAAGACTTTAAGTCTTTACATATGTAGCAGTCATTAGTCTCACCGATAAGCTTTGTACTAATGACTTCCAATTTCATTTTTGATGACTCAAAAATCATTGGCACTCCTTAAGAACTATTTCATCTTCAGTTCCGGTACATCCAGCGTAAATCCTTCAGCAATCTTATCTTCCCCTGCAGGGCCGCTTACAGGCTCAGCATCGGGATTTTCCTGCTCTTTTTTGACAATTGCATAAGCGTATGTGCAGATAACAGGCATATCAGTGCAATAGATCCTTATCTCATATACGCCCTCCTTGGCAGGTGAAGTATAAATACCATCCGCAGTAATCTCGCCACTTCCTGGTGACGTAAGCTCGTAGGTTATACTGCAGTTTTTCATGTTGTTAAACCTTACTCCAAAGAAGTGATTGGTCTTAGGTCCCATAACAATTGTCGGAGTCTCTGCGGTGATCGACTTGTCATAGTAGTAATCAACCACATCGCTCTCATCGCCTGATGCAAACTTAATGGCAATCCATCTGTAAGTGAGAACCAGGTATTCAACGTCTCTTAAAAGTCTTGCTGCAACTACAAAGCTTCCCTTATCATTGAGAACCCTTACTGCAGTTTCAGCATCAACTGACTGACCCGACTCCTTGGAAAAGAGCTCCGGATTACCGTAGATCGTATTTCTGGCATTGGCTCCAAGAGTCTTATCCTGTGAAATATATTCATAGCCTATGGAAACGTAGATATTTCCTTTGCCAAGTCCGTGAGCGATCTCTCCCGAGTACCTTATATCTCCTGCCTTTGCATTCTTGCCAAGAGGGATCTCTAAAATTCCGGTTGCAAGATATCTGCCAAGGTCTGCACTCTGAGCCGGGCTATCTTTTGTATCAGCTACAAAGCTTTCTTTTATTTTCTTTTCCCTTATATCAACGTCTTTTACGAAGTACTCAAGATACCTGTTTTTTAACAGTTCCTGCGATGGCGCTGATATATAGTTCTTGATACCGATCTCGGATATCTTTTCGATAATGTAGGTGCCTTCTGATCTGACAAGACTTATATCTGCAAGCTTGATGTTTTCGCCCGCTTCCACACTTCTCATTTCCAGATTCATTATGGCTGTAGCTCTGTTTACAAGCTCCATAGGAGAAGCGTCTGTGAGCTTTATTTTTATAGAAAAGCTGCTGGCACAAGGCACTGCCCTGTCATCCTCAAAAGCTGAGCAGGATCCGCTTTTTAAGATAATCTCCGAGTCAATAGCACTTGTCTTATCAAGTCTTACCCAGTACTCTTTTACAAAGGTCTCTCCTGCTGAAAGTCTGAGGTCATCAATATCTATATCCAGAGTTTTCTCATCATCAGGAGTTGTAAAAGCAGGAAGCTCCAGCACTCCCTTGCATGAGATCTTGCAAGGATTATTTGTGAGCTTTTTTATCTCAACAGTTATCTTGAAATTGCGTCCCTTACATGCTGTGTTTGGGATGATGATATTTCCTATATAGTTCTCACTTGAAAAGAGATTTTCTGTAGCCAAAAACTCTGTCTCAAGATCGTAATTCTCCTCATAGTCCTCGCTGTCGATAAGCGACAGTTCGTAGCCCTCTTTTATGCGGTTGTTCTCATATTCCTGTTCGCCATTTTTATGGCTTACGGAATACACAGGATGAACCTCTGTCTCCTTGTATTTAATGATCAGGCTGGCAGATGAAGTTTTAAGGTTCTCATAACCTTCTATGGATGAAAGCTTTAAAACAACAGAACTGTCAACTACAATCTCTCTACCTATTCCGTCGATTGCCACTCCGCTCTCAACCAGGATAGACAGATCATCAAGACTAAACACTCCAAGTCCGCAAACAATACCGGATCCATACATAAGGCTGTTCATGAATCTGGACTTGTTGACGCTGTAATTCTGTTCTGCCAAAAAATCAGCGCTGGCAAGCTCTTTTCCCTTGTAGTAACGGTTTTTTTCAAATGGATACAGACGATTATTGCCCATTATTTAGTCCTTTCTATTTTTTCCTATTTACAAAGTCCCATATAATAGTTCTCTAAGAATACTGGTATGACCGGTTTTCTTGTATTCCTCATCAATAGCGCTGCACAGGTCCTCATGCTTTATGATTCCATCTCCTGCGGCCGCTTTGTAAGCTGCAGATAGAGCAGCAGATTTTATGCTGCTTCCCGGCATATCTGCGTATCTTGCATATACTTCAAACTTAACGTCTTTAGAGAGCTTAACCTCTTTTGGAAATACCTTCTTCCACATAAGGAGTCTGTCTTTTTCCTGAGGAGCTTCGATGCTTATGATATAGGTGATCCTTCGCTTGAATGCATTATCAAAGTTCTGCATTACATTGGTTGCCAGGATCGAAATTCCCTCATATTCCTCCATCTTCTGCAAGAGATAAGCTGTCTCCGAGTTTGAATATTTATCATTAGAGGATGAAACTTCTGTCCTTTTGGCGAACAGGGCATCTGCCTCATCAAAGAAAAGAACCACATTTGAATCTTTGGCGGCTTCAAAAACTGCTCCAAGATTTTTTTCGCTCTCGCCCACATATTTACTGCTTATCTGCGAGAGGTCTATTCTGTATATATCAAGTCCAAGTTCATTGGCAAGAACATTGGCAGCCATGGTCTTTCCGGTGCCAGGTGCCCCGTAAAGTGCAAGTACAAGCCCCCTTCCATAGGGAAGCTTTTTTGAAAAGCCATATTTATCAAGAACTGTATTTCTATAGATCACCCTGTCTATCACTTCTTTTAGCTTGTTCAAAGATTCATCCGGAAGGGCTATATCTTCAAAGGTGTATGCACTTTCAAGTCTTGTCGCTAGGCCGTTGAAAGATACATTACAAGCACTTCTTATATTCTTTTCAAGGACCTGTCTGTCAACAATAAATCCCTCTTCAAAATCTGTTTCGGAATCATTTTTGCCTATCACATCTTTTGCGCAGTTAACTAAAACCTCTTTTATCTGACCTGAATTTAACCTGTACTTGGAAGTAATCTTGTCAAAATCCACATCCTCAGCAAAATAAATATCTTCTCTTTGAGAGAAATATTTATACATGGCGATCTGCTCCGAGTCATCAAGTCCCTGAAGACTGATCTCATATGATTCAAGATCAGAAATATTTCCACCCGGTTTCTTTTCACAGCCTGCCATAAGGATATCTGCCATATTTTGCATGTAAGACATCATCTGTGTAAGGGCCCTTAAAACTCCCGGATCATCTACATTTTCACTGTTACAGTCTATATATATCTGATAATTTTCAAGGTATACTTTCTGAAGAATTCTCTTTAGTATCTTTTGCCTTATCTGTTCCTTTTGGGCCAGATACTTTTTAAGGTTTAGTGTCAAAAGACCTTTTTTCATCTGGCAGGAAAGGCGCCTTGCAGCAAATCTCTTGCCTACGCCTTTCGTTCCCTCAAAGAAAATAATTCCCTTTTCCTGACGGATAAAAAGCATTTGCACAACAGACCAGGCTTCCAAAATCTCTTCTTTATGGGAAAGCATTTCAAGGTCTTTGCTAAGGAGCTCCTCATAGGGTTCTTCTTTGCAGCAATGGTCTGCTTCACCAAGAGGTATCTCTTTTGCGCAGATAAAGCTCTCTATCCCACTTTCGAGTTTCATTGGTGCCGACAGTGAGAGCCCTTCCGATTCCCTGAGCGGTTCCATAAAGACCTCATTAAGGAGACTGTTTTCCGATAGAAGTTCGCATTCAAAAGATTTCTCCGGAAAAATAAATCCGGCATAAAGGCAAATATCTCTATAAGATAGGGATTTTTTGGACAAAGCATTGTCTACGGAGTCATAGAGGTCTTTACAGACATAGAAAATAAGCGCAAAAAAACTTATCTTTGACAGTCCCAGATCTTTTCCCTCTTCATAAAGACTGTCAAAACAAGCTCGAAGCGAATCTGTATTTTTTTTATTGTCCAGACCTCCATTGGTAAAAGAAATCAGGTCAAGCACAAATCCTCGCCAGTCGTCTGTTTTTTGTTCCAAGAATATGCCCTCGATACCGTATTTTTTAATGCAAAATCACATATATATTTTATCATAATTAAGAGTTTTTATGTTTGCCCTAGCATAAACAAGGCGTGCATCATTTCAATGCACGCCTTGCCCAAAAGTCGCTTATACTCTGCTATTCATCAAGCATTTGATCCCAAGGATCCTTTTTTTGTTTATTAAAATTTAATCTTTTAACAGTATTTAGAATAAGATCTGTAAATCTGAAATTCTCGTCCTGCATTCCCGGAATAAAGAGGATGGATGCACCAAGTGCTATGCTTATAATGGTAATCGCAATAAGCCAGTTCCTTATTCCCTCAAACTTCTTACCTGCTGAAAGAAGTCCTGTACTCCTGGTTGTGGGAACATTGGTGTAATCTTCGATAGTTCCTGCTATTCCCAGGCCCTGCGGATCCCCTATTGCTCCTGCTACCGTCGGTTTTACTATTACTGTATAGTCAGAGGCATGACCAAGTTCATAGGATACATCTCCGTTATTATCAACCTTAGAGCTATCAACAAGGTTAAGCTCTCCCTTAGACGGATCATAGTAATATAGATTACCGTAAAGACCGGCATTTACCTTATTTACATTCATCGTAAGTCTTGCGGTAAATCCAAACTCACCATCATGTGCTACATTGAATTCATAGTGCGGATAGCTGTCTGCCATCTGGCTGATAAGACTTGATGGGATATTTCTGGAATTGGCTGTAACTCTAAGGTCAACTCCATCATTTTCTATATCTGTAACACTTGTTCCATTTATGGTCCATCTATAGTCGTCCGCCATCTTAAGGATAACATCCACATCCTTATTCTGAAGATTTGAGATGAATGTAGCAGGGACATTACTTGTTCCCCTCATATCTATAGAAATTGTTGCACCTTCATCAGCTCTTTTAACTTCAGATGAAATTGAAGGCCAGGTGCTGGTAAGCTCCTCTCCGATATGGACATTGCCTGTGGCATCATATATATAAGGATCACGTTTTATCTCAATCTGACTAAGATCGAGCTTTCCGCTATCTGACGATCCTGAAGATTTTTCCTTACTGCTGTTCTTATTTCCAGAAGTCTTAGAGCCCTGCGAGCTTCCTCCTGCGCCTGAACCTGATGCGCCACCGCCAGCTATTCCATTTGGAGTTGCTGCAAGGGAGGTTGCACCACTTGCGTTTGATGAGGCAGTGCTGCTTCCACCGCCATTTTTACCCTTTTTGTAAACCTCTCCAAGATTTTCAACCTTGTCCTCTGCCACAGCATAATAAACATAGCTTTTGGTGCTGTCTGCAGGAATGTCAAACTCACCTTTATCAGATGAGTATCCGCCCTTAACTGTATCAGCATCCGGCTTACTTGATGGAGCATATGCTGCCTCATACTGAATAAGATAGTACTTTGCAACTCCGCTTAGCTTATCAGAAGCTACAGCCTTGATATGAGCAACGCTGCCATCCTGCACTACTGCCATGCTCTTAATAGTCGGGCCTTCTGTATCATGTATTATTCCCTTGGTTGATACATAGGCAATATTTCCGGCAACATCCTGGATCCTTACACATACAAAGCTTGCATCATTATCCGCGATCTTTGGATTTGTGCTCTCGGTGTATTTGATCCATTTGTTTTTGGCTTCTGTTTCAATGTCAGAAGAGTCTGCCAAAAGCTTTGATGAAATATAATACTCAACCGAAGTAACTCCGGAGAGCACATCATCATATGTTATGTGTATACCCCTTCTTTCCCTTGTGTAGAAAGCAATCTCCTTGGAGGTATTTATCTTGGATGATGAATGATCACCTACTCTTACAGTACCTGTAGGAGCAGTCCTGTCTATATTGACGGTGGCTGTTATAGGTGAAGAAAGAACTTCACCTGTTGAAGTATTCTTTAAATATAGTCCCGCACCTATAACCATGCCTTCACCTGTTATGGTGTATTTAGGCTGGAAGGTCCCATCAAATGCGGTAGATAAGTTATACCCTGGAACTGTTACTACTACGTCACCGGTGTACCAGTCTTTCTTGGTAGTGCTGCTGTTATACATAACAGTGATATCGCCGCTGCTTCCAACAATCGAGAATTTTGTTTTGATAACACCTGTATAGTTGCCCTTACCTGTAACTACTACAGTAGGCGCTTTGGCAGCAGTCTTTTTGGCAACTGCAGTGTTGTTCTCATAGGAAATGATATAGTCGATTCCTGATGAAAGCTCAGTTGTCCCATCAGTCACCTTGGCAATAGGCTCAACCGGGGATCCTGTGTAGGCGTACTCTTCCAAAGGTGTCGTAGAAGTGGAAGACTCTACAAGTACTACCGTCATGCCTGATATATCCTTGGGTCTGATCCTGCAGTTAAGTGTCTTTACATAGTCACAGTAACCTTCCTTGCCGCAGAATCTCACCTTGACTTCATATATATCCGCAGCTATAGCCTCAGGAATTGTATCGGTCTCTGCCTCTTTTTCAACTGAGTACTTTACAGCTGTGATATTTCCCGAAGGGTAAGTTCCATTTAATGTAACAAGAGGTATTGATGCTCCTGTATACTCAGCGTCACAGGCTGTCACAAGGATCTCACTTGCAGCTATCTCATCACCGATTGAGAATGTCTGGGACAGAGAACCTGTATAGTTGCCCTTACCTGTAACTGCTACAGTAGGCGCATCAGTATCCGTGGAGAGTTTTTTCTCTTTGTTATTAGAAAAAGCTACAGTATAATCCGTTCCCTCTTTTAGAACATATTCTGTGCCGTCAATGTAGTCAGTAACAGTTACTTTAGGCTTTACTTCGTTTCCGTTATTATACTTAAAGAACTGATTGCTTCCATCAGAGGGTGTAAGCTCCATTGTAGTCGTAGAGATACTCTTTGCCACAATATTGGCTGTAACTACATTGGCAGAGGTCTTGCCTGCGCTGTCCTTGCAATTGATAGTAATATCATATTGCCCGGCTGCTATGCCCTTTGGAATACTCTGGGAAGTTGTAGATGTTGTCTTCCCTAAAGTGTCAGTATATTTTATAGCAAAGTCTGAAATAGTGATCTTACTAGCGTCATAATCTCCTATTGTCACAAGAGTGTGCTCAAGACCGTCATAAATGGAGTCATTTCCTGTAACAGAGATATCTATTTCCGCATTTGTTTTTGAATCCGTGATCTTGATTATGGTATAAGTAGAAAAACTGCTTGTTGTAAATTCTACTGTATCGCCATTTACATCAGCACCAACTTCATCTACGCTGCCGCTGTCATCGCTAAAATGGAATACCTTAAGCTCAGCATTTTCATCTTCTGAAGCATCCTGCGCCATACCCAGCTGAGAGAATGTAACGCTTACTTCTCCATAATTTGTATCCGGTTCTATCTTCTCTCCGTCTTTATTAAATATCGTTATGTCAAAAGAGATAATATCTTCAATTTCTTTATCTTCAGATATACGCCCCGAAAGCTCACCCTCTATATGCTCAAGGTCATCTCTGCCGCCTAGGGCTGATACTTCAAGATAGGCACCTTCAGGAAATACTCCTTCAGGAGCTGACACCGAGATTGTGATCCCGTCAATTGTCACACTCTCATTAAATGGATAAAGCTTTTCTTCTTCAGTTTCATCAGGAATAATAGTTACTCTTATTCTAGGAAGAACGGCATTTTCTGAAATCTCGTATTCATCAAGAACAGGCACATAGGTGTAGTAATCGCCCACATTCTCCTTAAATGAAAGGAACTGATTGTGAGAACTTGCGCTCTCATCCAAAGTCCAGGTTATATCTTCAAGGATTGCCCTTGTTCCCTCTGATAGTTCTTCTAAGTCATCTTCATCTTCCATAGCATAAACTACGGACAGGGCCCTTACTTTATTTATAGAATCAATGGCACTTCCAACTATTGTTTCATCAGTGTTTTCAGATTCAGTATTTTCAGGCTGTGACGGCTCCTCAGTAGAAGGCTGCGTATCTGCAGGCACTTCCTGTTCAGTTTCAGAGGTTGTCTCAGGCTCTGTATTTGCGGGAGTTTCTGTATTATCACCTGATTCTGTATTAGCAGGAGTTTCTGCACCATTTACAGGAGTCTCAGAATTACTAGCAGGTTCTGCAGTTGTCTCAGTATTTGTATCAGATCCGGTGTTATCAACGTCACTACCTGATGTGGCAGCATCTTCATTTACGGTGGCTTCACCTGACGCTGCTTCCTGACTAGTCTCTGCACCGCTATTATCTGTGATACTTGCAGCTGATGCTCCGTCCAAAGAGCTTTCACTCGCTCCTTGTGTGCTTTCCTGACTTGATGCAGAACTTGCCGCACTTGAGCTTTCTGTAGATGCACTCGATGCTGCACTTGAAGCTTCACTCGATGCACTTGAAGCCGCACTCGAAGCACCACTTGATGAATCCTTTTTACCAAAAGATAAAAAAGTAACACTAAGTGATGTCGGGAAAACTATGTCTGATTCAGATGAACCAACCATTAGTTTCTGATATGCAACTGACTCCGAAAGTGTGTCAAAATCAGTAATATACATATCCTCATATGGATCATCCGCCTCTACTATAAATGTCCCTATACTTGTAGTCGTGCAGGCAAGCGCTGTGGCCATACATATGGCTAAGGCTTTTTTAGCTTTCTTGTTCAGCATATTAATTCTGTTCATCAAAGCTCCTCCTGATCATCTGGTGCTTGTGACAAGTTCAACATACTCTGCCGGAAAGTCTTCCTTTGCAATTTCCTCCAAGTCTAAAAATTCTGTCGAGCAATAACCTATAGTATCTCCTGATGCAACAACCTTGCACCACTCATCGTCTTTTTCAAGAACATACCCCTTGGAGCCCGGGTACAACCTCTTTAGAACCTTCGCATTTAAAGAAGGCTCTTCCCTGACTCTTAGATTTGACTCTGTGTTATTTGTCACATAGGAGTAGTAAACAATTTCAGCCTCCGTCGCAGGTTCTGTCTCAGGCTCTGCCTCAGGTTCTTCTGCAGGCTCTGCCTCAGTCTCTGCAGGCGCCTGACTGGTAGCTTCAATTGCAGCTACAACTTCCTCAATCTCTGTCTTGGTCTCTACTTCAGCCGTAGCCTCTGTTGTAATTTCCCCGGCCTTTTCAACTCTTCCGACCACTGTCTCAGTATTTTGGGCCTCTATGACTTCATCTGAATACTTTCTGTTAAATACAGACAAATCCCTGCTAAGAAATGCAAATGCAAAAAAAGCAACAAGTACATAAAAAACAATCATGAATATTAAATAGTTTTGATTTTTTTTCATAGCCTACCTCATTCTTCTTTTGCAGTTTCAGCAGGAAGCTGGATATAGACGCCCATACCCTTTCCCTGGCTGCTTCTCGCATAAATATTGCCACCATAATAATCTACAATCGCTTTTGCCTGAGTTAGACCAAGCCCATTTCCGCTTATCCTGTTACTTCCCTGGAAATTGAGTTCAAATATATGCTTCGTTTCATTTTCTGAAAGACCATTTCCGCTGTCTTTTAGTACTATAAATATATCGTCATTTATAGTTGAGATCGTAATAACTAAAGCCCCCTCTTTTTGCATGTACTTTATAGAATTATCTATGATGTTCTTGAACATGATCTTAATGCGTCTGGCACTTGCTCTTACCTCAAGTGCCTCTTCTGTGGCCACAACATTTATTGTAAGTCCTGCCTGACGGGCAGATTCTCTAAACTCCTCAGCAGTTTCTTTTGCAATGGCGATAATATCCACCACCCTGTTTTCCTCTCCATCTGCTGCCGGAGGAAGGAGTGATGAAAAAGCATCATCATTAAAACTATTTACTCTCTCAGATTCTTTATTATTTCTTTCCTTTTCAAGAGCATCAGACAGTTCCTTATTCTTGTTTCTCTCATCCTCAAGACAGAGCTCAAGATCATCCATCTCTTTTTTGATGGATGCAACCTTCTCATCGCAGTCCCTTACAGTCTGTGCATTCTCAGCACGCATTATTCCGATTTCCTGTCTGAGATCATCAAGGCCATCCTCATCCGTTTTGGTGCTTAGTGACACATATGTAAAAAGAATAAGTGAAATACTGTGCAGAACAAAAAGAACTATGATCAGGTAAAGATCAAAATTAAAAAAGCCAAATATTACAAGTACATATAAAACACAAGATGAAATTAGTAGAATTTTCTGATCCCTGCTTAAGTTACCCCATGTAAACATCTGATAGTTTCTCCTTATGATTTATTTTTGTTCTTCACTGGAACTTGATTCACCAAGCTTTCTAATGGCAGCTCTTATCTTTTCATAATTATTGTTTAGCTTCTGTAACCTTTCCTTACTCCTTGCGATTTCTTTATCAGGGAGTGCTTCCAGTTCTTTTTTGTAGAGATTTTCTCTGTCCTGTTCAAACTTAACGAGCTTATCAAGCCCAAAGGTTCCTTTCTTCATATACGCCTTTGAAAGAGACGCCTTCAGCTTTTGGAGCTGCTCTGCCTTTGCCTTAAAGAAATCCCCAGTTCCAAACTTTTTATCATATTCTTCATAGGCATTTTCCTGCGTTATGTTACTGCCTTTAAGAAATGCTACTCTCTTACTGTATTCAGAGCCTGCATCCTTGAAATAATCATACTGATATTCCAGAATATCAAGTGGTGTTAAGTTATCAATTATTTCCTTTGGCTCGATCTTTAGCAGTTCTTTCTCACCATGAGTCTTCCTGAATACATCTTTTGCCCATATTACAAAGACATTATCATCCCCCTCAGCAGCGGCCTTATACTCCCTTTTTCTTCCGTTTACTAACAGATTAAACTCTTTTAGCTTTTTCTCATTTTCCTCATGGACAAGCCTTCTTTCATAATCCATTATCATTTTAGGAGTAGCTTGCGTATTGTCGGTATCACTAACAAATTTGTTCAAAGCTCCACCAGCTTTAAGTTCATCAATATAATATTCCTTAAGCTTCTTTCTGCGTTCATCCTCGGGAAGATCTAAGTATTCCTGGCTGTCGCGGAGCTTTGCCAGAGCCTCTATCCTGTCAAAATGATTTGCTATCTCCTTATCCCCAATTCCCTTTTTCTTGCGGGTAGCCCAGGACAACTTTGAAAGGTCTCTTAGCTTACTCCTGGTAAAATTGATCATTTCATCAAAAGAAATAAATGCTTTCAGATCTAATCCGTCCCACATTATATCTTTAGAAAAATGCGAGATATTCATACCCCTTTCTTTTCTGTAAAAGTCCATGATCTCATCTTCTGAAGCTCCGTTTGCCTTCAGGTCTTTTAACTTTTTCAAAAGAAGAACGTGATTGTCTGAAAAAATAAACTCTTTGGAATAATGACTATCTATTATTTCCTTCTTAAGAGCCTCCAATATCTGCTGATCATCAGCTATATATCTTCCCTCCACAGCAGCATCCAAAAAGTCCTTTATAGGGGCTATTTTCAAATCCCCCATATCCTCGCCCTTATAGTCAAAAGCTCCCTTAAAGTAATTTGCTCTTAAGGCATTTATCTGGGCATCTTTTATTTCACCATCTTCAATTTTTTTAATATCATTATAGAGACCGGATAAATATCCTCGTCTGCTGCGATGCCTTTGTTCCTCCTTTGCATCTCTGACACTTTCAAAATACGCTATCTGCTCATCCTCATATTTTATGAGTGTATCAATTTCAACATTGTTTCTTATGATTTCTTTTCGCTTTTTATTATCAGGTGAAAAGACCTTCTGGCTGATTCCCGTATAATCAATACTTGCAAGAAGTTCATCTACTCTTTTGCCTAAAAACAGGTCATTCTCAATCCGATCGACCTTTCTTTCCTCATAATAGATAATTTCCTCTGAAGTAGCCATTCTGTAGGCCTCTGCGACCACATCCGAAAGCTTAAATCCTTCCGTTCCAAAAAACCGCTTTCTGGCGGTTTCAAGGCTCGACTTTTTGTACGGTTCCTCCAAAGTCTCATACTCTTTTTTTTGTTCTAAGAGCATCTGGTAGATATCATAGGCTTTCTTTGTAGCGCTGTCCCTTTTCAGCTCCGAAAGCTCTATGTCAATTATCTTTGTAACATCAACAAGGCCGTTTATTATGGCTTCTTTAAAAAACAGGCTACCGCCATTATCCTTATAAAATCTGGCAAAATCCTTATTGGGAGTATCAAGCTTGTCATCTGCTATCCCAAGCTCTTCAAGCTTTTTCTCATATAGCTTTATTCTCTCGTTTCCCTCGAAGGTCTCCCTGTCTATCCTCTCTTTCTCACGCTTTATAATGTCTTCATCAGATACATCCTCTACTTCTCCACCTTTCACCTGTGGCTTTGCAATGGTATAGGCGTGGGTTGTGAAATCAGGCCTTACCTCTTCAAAGTTCTTGATTCCATTATCATAGGCATAGTCAAAGAGTTTTTTTATTACTTCTCTATCACCGCTCCGCGCCTCTTTAAGTCTCCCATCCTCAAAATCAAGAAGGGCGTCTTTCGTTGCAAGCCTCTTTTTGGCCTCTATCTCAGCCTGAGTGTCAAAAGCTTTTGATATATCATCAAGTTTTATCTGCTCCTTGTAGTAAGTAAAGATTCCTTTTGAAACTTCATCTTCATCCTTCCCTTTAGCCCACTCTTCCAGCTTTTTCCTATTTTTCTCATGTTCCTGTATCTTGTCTTCAAGAATCGATTTTTTCCTGCTGTACTCGGCGGAATTTTTGACATCATCTATGATTTCTGATTCTTCATTGATATCTTCACAAATGCCTTCAGCTGCAGCGGTTAGTGTTTCGCCATCCTTGCCTTCAGTATTAAAGTCCTCCACCTCCAAAGGCTCACTTTCTCCCTTTAGTTCAGACTCCATGATCTGACCTGCATCAAGGTTAAAGCCGGAGTCTACCTCAATGTCCTCTTCAATCTGAGCTTCTACTTCAACTTTATTTTCTTTGGCTTCATCAGCAGGGCCTTCATTCTCAGATGGCTTCTCATTTTCCTGACCAGCAAAATCAGCCTCCTCATTTTCCAGGGAGGCTTGCTGCTCATTTCCTTCGACATTTTCTATATTATTATCAATTACCTGTTTTTCTTTCTGATCTTCACCAAATCCAGGCATTTTTTATCCTCATAAGAAAAAAAGAAAAATCATTCCTCATCGCCGCTTGAAATAAAAATATCCCTCACATCTTCAAGATCCATAGTCCCATCCTCAAGACTAAGAACAAGATTTATATTGCTGTCTGCCATAGAAATAGCATTTCCCATTGCAATCTGTATCTGCGCATACAGGTCTTCATCCTTCATCCTGATCGGAAGGGCCTGAGTGTATCTGTAAACTATGCTCTCATTATCTCCGTCAATAGCAAAAGAGCCATAGGGAATGTAAAAGTTTATATAAGCAAATGCCTCATATAATAATGGGAGCTTTTCCCTGTCAATGTCCTGAGTAAGCACAATGACACAGTTAAAATACTGAACTTCATCATCGTCTGTGATCACCGGTGAGAAAAAGAATTCTCCAAAGGCTTCATCATCATTTAAGCCAAGTTCATCAAAAAGAATAGCAAGTTCTCCATCCTCAATTCCGGATTCTTCTTTATCTTTTAGCACAGATGGTATAAGCTCATCTTTAAGCTCTTCGTTTGCTCTTTGTAACAGCTTTTCTCTTTGCTGCCTGATCTTCTCTTTATCCATTTATCCCTCCGCTATTTATTTTCCTATAATCTTTTTAGACAAAGTTTCTACCGTAGGCTTATTCTTTTCGCCATCTTTTTTTGCTTCGTGTATCTTAAGGCCACATGCCTTAATGATATTTATATAAGGCTTTTTCTCCTGACTGCTCATATCTGTCCCGTCAAAGACCTTATCGATAATGAATCTGGCATAGTCTTTTCCAATAGATGAAACTGCCGAATGAACTGATGTGAACTTGTTTTCAGCCGCAACCTTTTCCCTGAGTCTTCTCTTTAGTTTGTATTCATCGGGACGCCCATACTTATATTTTTGGACAATTTCCTTATACCTGTTTTCTATGTCATAGTATTTATCAAAAATCCACTTTGCTATACTATTCTCTCTTGTAGCATCAAGTATGTTTGTAACTGTTGCATAAACAGCACTTGCTGCTGCAAGCGGTATTCCAACCCCCGGAAGAAAAGATGATGCAAGAGCAAGACCTGAAGTTATTGATCCGCAAACAAGAGTCTTTGCTTTATACCCCATTACTTTTTTACTGAGCTCTGCTATTTTCTGGTCATAGTTTTTCTCTTTTTTCTGCTCATTGGTGAGATTCTCATCCCCTTGCTGATCCTTATATTTATTTTTTATAGCCTTTACAGCACTTGTAGCCTTACTACTTCTGAACTTTAATACCCCGCCCTGCAATAATTTGTTACCGACATCGACAATACCTAAAACCTTGCCAAGTTTATCCAAAAAATTAAACTTCTTAAAGCCGCCTTTAGCAATCTGCTTTCCAATGCTCTTCACAGATGACAGAACAGAACTAACTGTTTTACCACCCGAGACCAAAACGTCAATAATGGCATTCAGTAGCTCAGGCGTACCGGAGTATTTACCATTTTTACACTGTTCCACTACCTTATCTAAAAAACCAAACAATGAAAACGGAGTGTAAATCGCCGAATTCACTATACTTTTTCCAAACTGTACTCCGCTCTTTTCAACAAAGGAAATATTATTTTTTTTGAGGATATCTGCAACAAGGTTAATGTAAGCAGCCTTTTGTTTTGCTTCCCTTGATTCACTTTTTGCAGTACTTACCCGCTTACTTTTGAAAAAGCTTTCCTTTTTAACCGGCTTATAATCCTCGTCAACATCGGCCTTTTCGACACTCTTATCAAGGTACTGCTCATTTAGTACCTTCTTGTTACTCTCGCTTCCAAGCAAAGAAACAGCCTTGTCAAGCTTATCCCAATAAATATAGTCTCCTGTAAAACGCTTGGATAAGATCCACTTTGAAGCTATCATCCTGCCCTTAAACTTATCAAGATCAGGAATATAATGCTTTTGAGAATATATCATGTCATTGCCCTTTTCATCAGGCTTAACACGCTTTCTTGACTCCACCATGAAATAGACAAAGAGTCTCTCCCTCTTTGACATTGATAAGAGGCTGAGTATAAATTCTGACCTGTTCTTTTTTACCTTATTTCTAAAACCGCCTACTATGCCACCATTCTGATAATTTCTAAGGAGCCATCTGTCGATTTCTGCAACTGCTCTCTCCTGATCCTTAGTAATGCCCTCATCAAGCTTTTCATTTCTTTCTTTTATTTCATTTTTATTATCAAAAAGAGATTTCTTTTCTTCTTTCTTTAAAGCCGTGCTTTTTTCAGTGCACATAGCCATAAATTTAAGTTCGCAGAAAAGTCTTTTCCTTTCTGCCAAAAGACTTTCTATTTCTGCCGGCATTTTACCCTTATACCCGGCTAAAAAGTCATCAAAATATGCTTTGTGGGAATTAAAAAGACTCAGTTTTCTATTAAGCTTTTCTTCAGGAGTATCATACGGATTCTCTGCAAGCTCTTTAGTAAATCTGATATAGTTTTCATTTAAATTGATAAGTACTTTTTTTGCACGCTGTGCTTTTTTTACGCCTTCAGGAGATTTATCTTTAGCAACGGCATCAAGTTCATTTTCATTAGCTGCCAAAAGCATACTGGTAATATGGCTATAAATATTCTGTGCCATTTCTCTATTTTTTGATTTTGAACCGGTCACACTGATAAATCCTGAAACAGCCTCATAAAGGCGCATAAGCCCCTTTACAAAGGCATCATAATCATCAGGTGTTGCTGCAGCAGAATCTTTCATATATTTATTGGCAACAGCACCCAGCTCATCTGCTGCTTCTTTAAACTCTGCAAGCACATTTGTGTCTATCTTGTTTTTGTCTGCTATAAGGACATTACAATCAGAGATGAGGTCAATAAACCCATCGGCATCAAATTTTTGTATAATTTTTTCTATCTCTTTTGGCGCAGTGAGCACCTCTTTAGCAAGCATTGCATTTGCTGCTACCTGCACATTGCTATTATCCTCATCTGCAATTTCTTTTGGAACCTTTACTACATGCTTTAGTTCATTTTCCTTGTGCTCTGATCCCGACTCCGAATCAAGGCCATATTTTTTTTTCATTTTGGCCATTGTTTTGCTTTCGGCAGAAGAATACAGGCTCTTATTAAGCATTTCAACGTTCTGGGCTTTTTGTTCTACATTCTGATTTTCTAGAGCAACTATGTTCTGATTATTTTCTTTGAACTTATTTAAACTGTTTTGATCGTCACCACCAAGCATTCAGCACGCCTCCTGCATTAGGGCAGTTTCAGAATAGCATTTACATTTCCTGAACTGCCTTCCATTAAGATATAGCCTCTGTTCCCAATATAAGAAGACAGTAATTCAAAGTTATACTCCTTAACTTTGGGAATAGTTATCGATATTTGCTTTATCTTACGTCTCACAGCAACATTATAAATTTCTTCAAAAAGTTCATCGTAAACCGCTTCCGGCCTCTTAGCCGCAACCGAAACATATACCCATTTTATGTGTATAAAAGAAGTTCCTACGTGTTCTGAATGAGCTATGATATCGTAGATCATAACTCCGGCCGGAAGCATGCCACTCTCTGTTTCCCATATGCTTCCAAGCATATGGTATTTTTTCTCAATAGCCTTTTTCCATATACGGTCATCAACCAAGTGTATGAATTTCCTAACATCCTGCTTATAGATCTCAGTAACCATATGTGCGTTATCCTCTATTATAAGTATACACTTTTATGATAACTTTTTCATCTTTACTTCACATTTGGATCATAGGTCTTTGGAACATAAATATGATGGTTGAACAAATCTCCATTTTTTCCGTTTAACTTTTTATTAACCTCAAAAGAAACACCATTCCTATGTGCAAGCCATGAAGCCTTATCACTCAAATTAGATTTTTCAGCTGCCGTAGAGTTAACAAGTTCTCCATTTTCGTTATAAGAGGCTCCCTTCATATCACATTTCTGTTCAACCTCTTTTGCTTTTTTTGAGTCAAATTTCTCCAGCCACGTAAGAGTAAATCCAGGTTTTCCCCCCGCATAGCCAAAAAATTTGTCCACATCCATTAGCATATCAGGTATCAATTCTGAAGTATCACCCTCGTTAACCTTTTTGTGCATTGGATTCATAACGATTAGTCTGCCATCTGTAGTAGTTCCCTTTACTACAACGTAATGCCCCGCCTGTCCATAATCAGCAGTCAAAAGAGCAATTGGCGTATCTGGCCTTTCTTCCATAAGCTCTTCTATCTTTCCAACAACTGTTTGAAAATAATTTTCTTTAATATCTCTCATATAAGGAGTAAAGTGCTTTCTTTTTTTACCATTAACCTTATATTTGTCGATACTAGAATCTAAAACACTGTTGTTATAAGGTAGATTATCCTTCTCTGTCTCCTTTTTCAGAGCTTCGGTATAGAAATCCGAAAACGGCTCAAATTCTATGCAGTTTACGCATACATTCTTAGACATATTAATAAACTTATCAGAGATACTATATATGTCACGCTCACTGTCATTATCAGAATTTGATTCTTCCAAAAAGTTCTTATAAGCATATTGAATTCCTGAATTTGTATCCGCATCAAATGGACCTTTGTTATCTAATGCCTCCTGTGCAATATCATTAATTTTTAATTTCCCATACTTAAAATCCTCCTGATTTACATAAACATCCTTTATATCCTTTCCAAACTTACTATTCTTACAGCGATATTTATCTAATCTTCCGCTATCTATCAAATCTGGATTTTGTATAAAGAACTTATTTAGCAAATATGCAGAACATGTAGCATAGCAGCTATTTTTATAAAATTGAGGTTCGAAAGTATCTCCATTTTGTATATAACATTTTTTTTGATACTTATCCTTATAAACATCCTCTGTAAGTTTAATTTTCATCTTCTTATGATTATGTAACTCTTTATATAATTTGTCGTATTTCTGTTTCTGAATAGGTTCAGAATTTAATGCAGCACTTTCAGCTTTTTTCCATGCATCCATAAGATCATAATAATAATCGAACGCACCACGCTTAAGCTTACCTTCTTCATAGAATTGCGGAAACTCCTTCTCAAGTTCATACATTCTATCTCTAAGTTGCCTTGGACTTGAATAATCATCAATATGTTCAAAAAGCTTATCAAAATATAGCATTTGTGCATCACCAAGTTTATAAGAGTTCTCTGGTAAGGCTTCAAAAAGCTTTTTATAAAATATATTCCTGTAATCTGTTTCCGGAAGCATTTCTACATATTGCCAATATTCATGATTGAGCGCCTTCTTGCCTAGTGTGTGTAGTGCAAACCTGAGTAATACTTTTCGGTCAATTTCTTCATCTTTATCGTCTATCTCGTTCTTCACAAACTTAAATCTACCGTATTCATTTGTGACGAATATCTTAAACATAGAAGAAGGAATTTCTCCAAAATTGTAGTTGTCTTTCTTTATACCATATTTAAACTTTTCATCAGTCGACTTATCAATTTCTTTCTGCATTTCTTCTTCAGTCATATCATCCATATTTACTTCCATTTTATCCAGCTCATTATTAAGCATAGACTCCAATATCTTTTTAATTTCTTTTCTTCTACTGTCTTTCTGCGCATTTAATGATTCTAGATATTTTTTCTTTGCCAATTCATACTTTTCCTTCGCTATGCGTAATCTCTCCGCCTCCGCCTTTTCTTTCTTAAGGCGCAGTTCTTCCTCTTCTTTCTCCTTGCGAAGTCGTTCTTCCTCTTCTTTCTCCTTGCGAAGTCGTTCTTCCTCTTTCTTCTTACGATCTTCCTCTTCTTTCTCCTTACGAAGTCGTTCTTCTTCCTTCTTACGTTCTTCCTCTTCTTTCTCCTTAGCTATCTGCTCTTGCAACTCTTTTTCTTCTTCTTTCAAAAGTTTCTCAGATTTGTTGTCATTTAAAGTTTTCTCAAAGACTTCATCAGTGTCTTGCCATTTTGTTTCTTCTTCGATAATTTTAAAACTTATTTTTTCTTCAGATTTTTCATTGATTTCTTGCTCATTATTCTTTACTTTATCAGAATACTGCTTATAAAACTCCTCTTCTCCTAGAGCATCATCATAATCCTCATAATCCTCATAATCAAAATCCTCATTGACATTTCTGCTTTCTTTAAGCTGTTCTACTGAAGATTTATTGAGACTATCCTCTTTGAGCTGATCAGAATCTGACCCCTCTTGCTCTTCAAATGATACTTCTGATTTAGCAGAAATAAAGCTGCTTTCCATATCTTTATTTACATATTCCTCGATGACATCATACTGTGGCCCCAGTTCACTCAGTTTTTGTTTAATAACAGTATCAACAGCAAGTTCAACATCAGTATCAACATCATCAAGTGTCATTCTATGGCTTGCAGTATCAAAATCGTCTTTTGCTCTCTTATTAAGATTATTAAGTTCTTCCTCCACCTCTTCTTCGAGCTCATCTTTTTCATTATACTTTTCAGAATCAAATTCATCCTTGGATATGTATTTTCCATGTTTCTTAGCAGATTCTTCATTAATTCCATCTTTAAGCTCTTTCTCAACCTTGTTGTTTACTTCTTCTTTTATTGCTGCTATGAATTGGTTCTTATATTCCTGTATCTCGTCTTCAGCCAAATTCAGTTCTTCTAATTTCTTATCAATTTCTTTTTCTATCGCTTCTTCTTTATCTTTTAATACCTCATCTACCTTCTGATCTATTTCTTCGAATTTTTTCAAATCCATTATTTGGTCTAATCGTTCGTTTGTATATTTCTCACGATTCCGCATATGAGTATTCTTTTCTTGCTCTAAGATACTCAATTCTTCATCATCAAACCCCAGTTCTTTAAGGCCTTCATAATATTTTGCAATATTTCTTTCTCCATCAGAACTAAAACCTTCATTTTTTACACTAGGAGCATCAAATCCACTATTGAGAAGCATCTTTAGCCTTAGCTTAAAGCCATCTGAGCATAGTTCAAACATGCCATCTTTTTTTTCTATTTCATTCAAAAGATTTTTCTTAAGGCTTAAATTTACATTTTGATTTTCAGTCCCAAGAATAGAAAAAGAATCTATTATTGTAGAAAGAAGCGTCTCTTCTCCTTTTATCATAGACATAGGCATTAATTGTTCATTGTTTTCAAACGATTTATTGTAAGAAATCATTCTCTTTTTAATTTTAAAGAACATCGAAATAAGAGCTTTCTCATGTCCCTCCAAGTATTGAGGATCAATGAATAAAAGCTTTGTATCAAATGCCCTAAACATATCTTTAAGATCATCAGCAAGGAGAATATGTTTTAGACCATCTCGCATCTTATATCTGGAATTTAATATATTGAACAAATTCTCAGCTCTTTTACTTTTTTTCTCTAGTTCCTTTACTTCATTTTTACTTAGTTTCCCATGATTTTTTAGTTCTTCATTTCTCACATTTTTCTTTACTTCAGCCCGAAGAATGGCGTCCTTATTCCTCTGTTCTTCTTTTTTAGCTCGCTCTGCAAACTGCTCTGTTAATTCTTTCAAATAGGGTGCCATGTAGTCGTTGATCACTTCGTCTAATGTTCGATTCTTTAAAGCGTTTAATTTCCTTAAAGCTTCTTTCTCTAAAGCTTCTTTCTCTAAAGCTTCTTGTTTCTCTACGGCTTTAACATGCTCCTCCCAATCTTTATCCTCATCAACAAACAGCTCTCCTAAACTCTCATCATATCCTCCAGGATTCTCTAAACGGCCTTTCTTTCTGGCGACACTCTCTTTCAGTTCATCGCTATTATTTGCCAATGCTATATAGCTATTGATAATTCCTGCAAGTCTTATTCTAAATCCATCAGAATATGACTTGAATTTAGAATCAATATCTTGACTTAATATATTCATCTGTTTACGAAGATCATACATACTGTCATATCCGGTGCTATCAATGATATACTTAAGTTCCTTTATTTCTTCATCACTAATAGAAGTATCCAGGGCCACTGCATCTTCCTGATACTTATCCATTCCCTTAAAGAAATCCTCTATAAAATTTCTGGTGACTAATCCCATATCATTCAGATATTGGTCTCCCGGATCATTAAAAAGACCTCTTATAGAATCAAGATTTCTTGTGAGAACAATATTTGAAATAGCATCTGCATCCATTTTTCTTTGAAGATCTGCAGAAATAGTTCCTTTATTTTTTAATTCAGCCAACTTAAGCTCATTTTTCCTGATCCTAACATTGTAATCTTTGTACCTATAATCGGTATAATCTATTTCTCCCTTTCCCATGAACTTTAAATTATTCATTAACGTATCATAAATATGCTTATTATCATCTAATTCACCAGATGCTCCCATACCATATTTGCTATAATATAAGAGTTGTAATCTGAAACGCGTTGCGTCATTTATCTCGCTACTTGGAGACATCAAGTTGTCAAATTCAGAAATAAGATTCCTAGTAGCTTCTTCAGAATCTTCGGGATCATCACTTGCTACAGCGAATTTTTTAGCCATATCCATAATAACGGCCAGATCGTAATCGCCCTTATCATCTGCATATGTGCCATCTTTACCATATACTTTTTCAAATGCTTTAGTTATCTTAGATATTTCATTGACATAATCGTTTTTATCTTTACGTTCTTTATCTGATAAAAGATCATCATCCAGATACAGAATTCTCTTATCAAAATCATGCCGTTTCATATAAGACTCAATTATTGCTTTTGGACTATTAAGTATACTATTTTCATACACGCCAAGCTTTTCCAGCTTGTCGCCCACACCAAGCAGTTTATCAACAGTTTCTTTTAATTTATCAGGTACAGAAACTGCGTTCTTATACTTTTCAATAGCCTCTCTGTTTTTCTGCTCCTCGAATGCTTCTTTCTCGTCTCGCCATCTTACAATTGGACTAAACGACAATTTTTCATAATTTCTTAATATATCCTTTATCTGATCATTATCGAAATTTTGATATTTAGCTTCCATACCAGCATAGTTGTTAGCTTTACCAGAAAATTTTTTATCTTTTTTAACATATTCAACTTTTTTACCGGAAATATTTTTGTCGCACATCAAAAGAAGTCTTAACTTTGTTCCGGCGCTAAGACCATCAAAATCTTTATCTCCATTTAAAAGCTTATTCTTTAATCCTTCTTTTGCACTTTCTCTTTCTTTGTAATTTTTAATTCTGGCAAGCTTCCTTGCGTGCTTTCGTAATAATGGTATTTCTACAGCGTCTTTTCCGTTTTCATCCATGAATTCAATATTTAGTCGTTTTGCACCTTCAACAATGTTATTTAGTAATAGCATAAAGTTCTCTCTTGCCACTTTTTCCTCATCTGTAAGGTACTTTTCATCGATACAAAGAATTCTCTTATCGATATTATTAATGAGACTGTTACCCTTTGCTATATCAGAAAGTTTACTTTCAAGAGAAATCTTTACATTACTGTTTCCAATATCAAGCAGGTAATCCACTTCTTTTTCAAGTTCTTCATCCAAGGTCCCTGCATATTCATCATCAATGTCTATTTTTTCATTATTTAGCTGATTACCAATATTTTGTTTTTTTAGTTCATCAAGAAATTCATTCTTTCTTCTTTCTGCCGCTTCTTTTACTAGCTCCAATGTAACTTCCTGTTGGATTTTAGCATCATCTTCTTCCTTGTACCCATCCTCAGCATACTCTCTTAGTTTTTTTACAAAGAAATCTATATTTTCGTTGTATATAGGCTTTTGCTGAGCAACTACCTCATTTTTTTCAAATTGCTTCCAAAGATTTTTTATGGTCTTATCAGTATATTCCTTATGTTTCGCATAGAGAGTCTTGACACAAATAATAAGATCATCCTCGGTTGCATTAGAATTCGAATTTTGAAATAAATCAATAGCTTTATATAGGTCAGGATGCTCCCCAAATACTTTATCCGTAACAATCTTTTTAATGCTAACGCCCATATCAAGCTTTTTGACTAATTCACCCAGTTTAAACTCAAAAACAACATTTTCTGCGGTCTTAAACTCTTGTTGACATATGGCATGGATTTTCTCAAAATTTTCCATTTGAGCAGGCCCAAGTTTATAATTAAGCGTCTCAATAAGAGTCTTTTTTATTGGCTTTTTAGTAATGTAATCTATATCGTCGACTTCTGAGTATAATATCTTTTGAACAGAATCATACTTGTTCCTAAGTTCAATAAGCTTTTCGATTTTATCCCTAAAAGCTTTGGCAGTGGATGTTTCTTCCTTAAGAGTGCCCATAGCCCCAAAATTATCAGCAAAAAGCTTCTGAAACTCTACACTGATTTCAGTTACCTTATCAAATATGGATTTAATCACATCCTCTTCTTTTCTGGTTCTTTTAATAAGCTTTTTAAACTTATTTTTTTTCAAATCTCCTAAAAGAGGAGCATACTCATGTATCTTTTCGTATAATTCCTTATCGCTTAGCTTACTAACATCAACGCCATTAATATCAAGGTCAATAAGACATAAACTACCTGCAGTAGAATTCATCCATGTACTTATCTTTGCCTTTTCTTCTTCGGTTAATTCCTTTTTCTGGCTTGCCTCCTTTGCTGCGCATAATTTACTTATAAGAGTATTTTTTAATTCTGAAGTATTGTTAAATTTTGTTGGGACTGACAATCCTCCAATCTTTCTTAGAAGCTGTGCAGTCTGTGAATTATCTACATATGTATCCGGATTGCTTCTATATTTTTCAATGATATCCTGTCCTTCCGGACTAAGTTCAGAGTCAGTGTATATATTGCTCATAGCATTCATGAAGCCATTAGCTCTTCCCAAAAGCTCCATCACCTGTCTCTTTTTCTGTTCTATACTTGTATTTAATGACTTCTTTAAGTTCTCATTTATCTGAATGCGCATAGAAAGAGCACTGGAGTCATCAGGAACCCCAGCCCCACTTGTTATCTTTTCCATGTACTCAATTTGATGCCTAAGACTATCAATAGAAGTCGCCACTTTTTTGGCATCTTCTATCATCGGATCAAGCATGGCTTTGTTAGCCTGGTACTTCTCTTCATTGTTAGCTTGCATATTTACAACAGCCTGCCCGATTCCAAGTTCATCGTCACCACTATTTCCGTGAGCTTCAATTTTTTCTTCCAGTTCTTTATTAAAAATATCAAGGAAATCACTTGATTCACTATTTTTCTTTCTGGTATCGTACCCGGCAAGTGACTTTATTATAAGTTCCGCGCAATGTCCCTTTTCCTTATGGTTTTTGGCAAGATTGTGGTATGCCGTGCTAAGAGTTTTATAGGTACTTTTAATCTGAACTCCCTGTTTGTTCATTTCAAGAAGGAATGAACCATTCTCAGCAAAATCCATTCCATTTTTTACAAAGCACGTCCTCATATCTGCGTCAAGAGCCATAAAGAGCTGCCTCGCTAATTTTATATGCTCAGAAAACTCTTCATTTATTGTATTCCCGCTTGTCGCTGAATACAGATGAACAGCCTCCAATCTGTCCCTAAGAAGCTTATTTTCCATTATTCTCTGTGGCATCGCATCAGGACTTAAAGCCTTATCATTTATATAATCCATAGAGATAAGACTCTCTTCTACAGCTGTTTTTAGAAGCTCAGCCTGAGTTTTTTCATCCTTGTTATTAAACTGTTCATAATACTTTCGTACCGCTTCTACAGAACTTTTAGTAAACTTTTTATACTCAAGATCAAGGACAAGTGGATTATTTGATGAATTCTCACTTTCTTTGACAGCCTTGATATCCATCTTAGGACTTGGAGCAAAAGCATCAATTATCTTCTTGTTCTTTTGATAGAACTTATTTCCTTTAAGAACTGATGCGCATTGTTCTTTTAATTTCTGAGCATTGGCCCAGTTATTAAGGCCTACCATCATTGAGTAGGTTTTGTAATTTACATTTTTGCTGGCTATCTTAAAGCCATAACCATTTTTATTAAGATCATTGATCTGGCATATATCGTTCCATTTTGATACCCACTGCTTGGCATCTTTTTTTATACGGTTTTTAAAGGTCTTATCAAAAGCCCTGAGTTCAACCGACTCCTGCACAGGAACAAAAGATGATTCTTCAATTTCAGGACCATCTATAATATCAAAGCCTGTCCTTCTGGACATGTATTTTTTCTTAAATTCATTTTGGGCGGCAGTCTGCTTGGAGATAAATTCTTTATCGGCTGCCTTTTGTGGCTTTAGCTTGTTCTTTTCATCCGGGTTAGCAAGTTTAAGCTTCTTCTGCTCATCAGATTTTGTGTTGATAACCTGGGCCTTCTTTTGGGTAGTTTTTAACATTTCATCGTAATTCATGCTATCTCTCCTTATTCCAAAAGTACTTTTATCTCCATTACAGACATCATCCGATATTATCCAATATCGTAGTAATAATAAATTGTCTTGCCGAGGGTTATATAAGCGCCCCCTGATATATGATCAAGCACTTCCATAGATGACTTTGAAGCGCCACTCACAATGACATATGTTTGTTCATCAAGCTTTTTACGTGAAGCATCAATTGCATTTTTGAGCAGCGCATAAAGAATATAAGATTTTTGTGCCCCTATGGCTGAAAGGGTAAGGATTTCAAAACCCGCCTCTGATATTTTTCCCAGGATCATTCCTTTTATGTCCCCGTTATCATCAAACGCCATAAAACTAAGTTCCTGGTCATAGGTATCTTTTTTGTAGGAAAGACCTGCCATACCATGAGATGATCCGCCATCGTGATCCCACATGATCCTGCTATCATTCCACTTTTTATCACTTATATTTTTCAGGGATTTTACGCTGAATTTCAGCGTTTTTTCCTTGATCTCATCTATCTGTATTTCACTTAGCATGGCTCCATAAATAAAGCTGCTCAGTTCTTCATCAGGATAAAAGCCACAGGATTCCAGTAGCTCTGATATACCATCACTGATATTTCCTCTTGAATGCACACAGGTAATACCACTTGCCTGCATTCTTTTGGCCGCTTCAATAAAGGTATAGACCAGTTCTTTTCCTGCGCCCTTTTCTCTGAAATTCTCATCAACGAAAATATACCTGATATCCAAAACGTGATCACCAACCGCTTCTGCTGCAAGGATGCCACAGGCATTTCCAGATTCTTCATCAATAACACCTATGAGAATGTCGCTTCTTTTTCTGGTCTCATCATCAAGAGCATTTTCAAAGAATTTAATATTGGATTCGTTTATCAGTGTCCCTCTCATTGAATTCTCCTTTTTCTATTCCTGATCATATCGTCTATGTCACTTCTAAAAATAGCGACAGGTGAAAATTTACTTACCTTCTCGATTCCCAAGCCCTTATTCGCTGCAAGATCAGCAAAATATCTAATGGAGTACAGCTGTCTTAATTCTTCATTTGCCAGTTCGTTAGAAAAAGAAATCTGCTTTTTCTTATCATCCCATTTAACATTTTTATCTTTTTTTGCCAACTGTAATACCTTTTGCTTAACATAGTTAAGCCTCTCCTCCATTGCATCCAGCTCCTCTTTATTTAAAATATCTCCAAGAACCTGCTCAAAATAAGGCCTGTCAAGAGCCATCAGCCTATTGATAAAGGAAGTCGGCAGTCCTAAAATACCTTCCTTTCTAACAGGAATTATCCTGTTATAGAATTTTCCTTTTAAATCCTTTTGCCTTAGATTTCCAAATGCCATATCATTATCAAAGCATCGTATCTGGTCTATTCTTCCATTTTTAACTATTCCGTTAAAATTCCCAAAGTGTCTGTCAGTCTGACCACAGATATAGTCAAATATCTGTAGTTCAAACAACTGAGAAATTGCCTTCATAGAGTAACCCGGTGAATCAATAAGTGTGCACTTTCCACCTGCATTCTCCATGAGATTTCCCTGTAAAACCTTTCCATTTAGCCGAATTGTAGCCGTTCTTGAGTCACATATAATTGACTGTATTCCTAAAAGCGTAGCAAGACGGCTTGTGGCCACATTTCTGTCAGAAAGATTTCTTTCAAATCCTATCTTTGCAGAATTATTAAGTTTATTTGCCATATTTCGCTTAGCATATGCACCTGAGTAATCAATTAATGCCAGCTTAACAGCTTCGTATTCTCCGGCATCAAATTTAATTGATTTCCCGGTTGCCTTTTTTATTTCCTTTTCCATTGCCTTTGCAAATTTATCAGCTTTTAGTCCTTTATCCCTATATTTAGAGATTGCATCGGAAATATCCACGCGTTGCTTTCTCTTTTCAAGAACTTCTGAGAGTATCTCTTTTAACTTCGTTCTCGTTTGTTCAGTAAGTTCATGTTTTGCAAATACATCCGAGAGCATTTTTATGTTGTCTTTTGCCGGAACAAAGTCTTTTTCCCTGAAATATACAATTTCTACTCCTTCAGGATTAGCTTTTGTTTTTGGAACCTTTTTGCTTATCATGTATATAGTTGAAGCTGCCGCGCCCTTTATGCTGTAAGTAATATTTTCGTCATTATCAAGGTCATAGAACTCGCCTCTGTTAAAACTGACTATGTCGCGAATTGTTGTTTTCTTTCCTGCAAGAGTCTTATCTGAAATGGCCAGTTTTCTGTACTCAAGCAGTTTTTCCCTAAAGCTCTCGCTCTCTTTTTGGGTATACCCTGAAAGGACCTTAAGTATCTGGCAGGCATCCTTATAGTCTGCGCCATGCTTTGCAAGAACATTATTGGTGCTGTCTATAAGGCGCTTATAGAGCATAGTGACCATTATGCACAGGCCATCCATTTCTTCCTGCGCCTTCTTTTCATATTCAGCGTCAAGCCTTCCTTTTTTATCAAGTTTAATAGGTGGCAGTTCGTTAGTATAAACTGCCTGGATAGCCTCTATGCTCCTTCTGACATCAGCAAGCTCCCTTGTTCCTTTAAGCGGAACAAGTTCATCTGATGTAAGAAGTGTATTTATCGCCTCATTATCAAAACTTATGTCTTTAAAGCGCTCCATGTGCGCTTCTTCCTGAATTTCATTCTCAATGGGCTGATCATCCTTTACCTCTTCTACGTTAACCGGCTCTTTGGCCTGCTGTGGCCCATTTTGAATAATAATTTCATTTGGCGCATTATCTAAATTTTCATGATCCAGCACTTTGGACTTTTCCAAGTCTTCTTTTATTTTTTTTCTGTTTACCGAAGGTTCCCCCAGTGATTTCCTGTTATTTAATCTGTTGCTAAATTTTCCGCTATGATTTTCGTTTAATACAGACTGGGCAGGAACTTCCACCTGTATGCCTCCTTCAGGCGCTTCTTCCAAGTCTTTTACGGATTTGCTGGCCCACTTCTTGTCAGCATTTTTTTTATTTATCTGACCATTATCACCCGTATTAAGAAGCATTGACTTAATATCAAGCTTATTTACTGCATCCTCCGCTTCTTTATACTTATGGACCACCTTATTTTTTTCTTTGTTTAGCTGCTGGTTATCACTATTTGGCATATTTATCCCCTCTTATTCTTGAAAAGAGTTAACGATTGCCGAAGTATTTAACTTATGAAGTTCATCTATTCTGCGTTCTATCTGGCTGTCTATATCAGTAAAATCAATATTGTCTCTGCTAAAGCGACAGATCAGTTCAAAATTACCACCCATTTTTTGGTATTCCTTGATCGCATAAAGGCGCCTTAGCTCGTCATCTTTAATATCGCCCTCAAAGGAGAAGAGCTTTTTCTTTTTATCCCATTTGGCATTTTTATCAGTCTCTGCAAGCTTGTACACATGGTTTTTTACACAGTTTAGCCTGTCCACAAGAGCATCTATTTCTTCGTTATCAAGAAGATCACCTAAAAGCTGCTCAAGATATGGTTTATCAAGCGCCATGATCTTATTGATAAACTCTGCTGACAAGCCTCGCAATCCTGTATCATCAACAGGTACCATAAAACCATAATGTTTTCCATCTATCATTGAAGAAGTTATTTTTCCAAATGCCAGTTCATTACCAAAGCACTTTATCTGTTCAATTTCATTACTCTCATTTACTATTCCATTAAATTTGGAGTACCTTCTGTCAATCTGGCCGCAGATAAAATCAAATACCTGCATCTGGAATACCTGTGCTATAGCATTAGAAGAGTACATTTTTCTTTTAAGGGGCAGATTGGTCTTTTCTCCTTCTGCGTTCTCTATGATGTTTCCTTTAATGAGTTTACCGTTCATACGTATAGAAGCTGTTCTTGAATCGCATATCATCGACTGTATTCCAAGTATAGTTGCCAGGCGGCTTGTAGCCACACTTCTGTCAGAAAGGCTCTTGCCGTTATCAATCTTGGCACCTCTTTCACCGGCATATGCTCTTTTTACTGCAGTATTATAAAAATCCTTGACAGTTTCCACGAAAGCCTTGATCTCATTTTCAGAAACTTTAATATCAACGTTCGTAATTTCATTGAAAATAGACCGGATAACGTGACTTGTTCCGGCATAGTTTTCTTCCTTGGCATCCCTGTATCTTTCATAATCATGGCTAAATAATCGCATCTTTTCGTTGTCATCCAGCATATTAGTGATAGCCGTCTTCATTTTTTCTGCCAGTTCCGGGGTAAGCTCATGCCTTTGCAGTAATTCATCAGCAAATTTCTGGTTATCACCAGTTGGAACATTATCCTGCTTTTTGAAATAAACTACTTCCTTGCCTTCCGGATTATCCTCGGTCTTTTCTACATCTCTGGTAATCTTGTATACAACATCAGAGCCTTCTTTGTTTTCCTCGACCGTCAGCTTTTTGTCATTGTCAAGATCATAGAAAACTCCTCTGTTATACCTTATGGTATCAAGGATTGTTATAGGTTTTTGGCAAAGCGCAGGATCCAGACTTACTGCCTCTCTGTATTCAATTGTCTTTTGCCTGAAAGATTCTCTTTCTTCATCTACCTGCTTTGATAGCTCTGTGAGCATTTCTGTTAGTTCTGTATAACCTGATCCATACTTTTTAATAAACTTATCAATGCTTCCTGAAAGCTTTCCGTAAAGCATGATTGCTGCTGTGCACACAGCATCAATTTCTTCCTGTACTTTTTTCTCGTTTTTCTTATCCAACTTGCCATTTCCATCAAGCTTTACAGGTGGAAATGTATTAGTTGAAAAAGCTGAGAAGGCTTCGATATCCTTTTTTAGCGCAGCCATTTCTCTTGTGCCCTTAAGAGGAATAAGTTCATCAGAACTAAGAAGCCTGCTAAGAGGCTTTGACACATAATCAAGACTCCTTAACTCTCTTAAGGCAATCTCATCATTTTGCTCCTCCCGGTTCTTCTCTACTGCAACATCAACATTTTTATCTGCTACCAGATAGTTATCTCCCAGATCTTTAATGTATTGCTGCTGACCTGCTTCTTCATAGTTCTCTACATAATTTCTAAACATTTCTCTAGCTTCATCGTTACTAAACTGAGGATCCTTCATAGAGGATACTTTTTGGCCATTTATACGAAGCATATTTCTGCCAACGATATAGGATTTAATAAGAAGCTTGCACAGCCTTCTCTGGTCATTCGTTCTTGCCTTGCTATAGTCCATAGTAAGCTCATCGTTATAGTGTTTAATATACTCCGGATCAGTTATGATCTGCTTTCTGATGGTATAGTAACTAAGTATAGGCCTTAAGTGGGTAAGCTTACTCTCTATAGCCTCTTTTTTTTCATTATCAATGTTTTCTAAAAATCTGTATCTGGAAGAGATTCTGTCAAATGCAGCTACCTGCCTTGCATACCTCTCAAGCCTTTCTGCATTTTCTGCTATATCGCTATCTGTATTTAACTTGATACCATCGAGTTTTATCCCAAGGATCTGATTGGCCATATCAACTATTGCAAGCCTTGCATTATAAGCATCCACCTGAGGCTTACCATCATCATCTCTTCCCGCCATAAAGAGCCTTAACATGTCAATATTTCTGGCTTTGTCATCATATGTCATAAAGGTGCACAAATCGCCGAAGTCTTCTTTTTTGATTTTTCCCTTTACCTCCCTTGCATATAACATGCAGGTCATGTAATGCTCATCATCAACGGCTGTAACTCCATCCCTAAGTTTTAATTCAACAACACCCTTCCGATAAAGACGTGATCTTTTATTGTTGCGGGCCTTACCCCTCTTTGTCAGACTTACTCTTTCTGCAAACCACTTTCCATAGCTTAGGTCAAGCTTTGTTTTTAAAGGCATACCGATTTCGAGACGCCCTTTTGAGATATCCACCGTTTCATTGAAATGAAGTCTTAATCTTTCTTTTGCATCCTGAAAATTTAGGTCTCTGGACCTTTCTCTCTGTTTCTTCTCCTCTTTTGCTTTTTGGTCATTCTCTTCCATTTGCTTCAAGGAATCGCTGACCCACTGTTTTTCAGCCTGCTGCCCCTCTAAATTATTCTGATTATTTGGATTTTCAGGAACATCGGGTCCAAACAGTTTTGCCTTGATGTCCATTTTTCCCAGGACATCCTCTGCTTCATTAAACTTTTTAACCACTTTCTTATTTTGCTTATCCAACTGATTATTTTCTTTATTTGGCATATCTTCGCCTCCTGATCCATGAAAAAGAATTATTTGTTAGCTGCGTTTTTCAGTTCTGCCTCTCTGTCACTTATCATCTTATCGATGTTTGAAGTTTTGATATGGAGACCGTAAAATTTACTAATATGCTCCAGCTCTAATTTTTGTTTTTTATTTTGGTTAATATATTTTTGGTATGCTTTGATTGCCTTTAAGCGCCTAAGCTTGTCATCTTTCATAGAGCCGGTAAATGATATTTTCTTTTTCTTTTTATCCCATTTAATATCACTATTCTTACCTGCAGTTTTAATAACATGAGATTTGACACAGTTAAGCCTATCCATGAGAGCCGCAATCTCTTTTTCGTCCAAAATATCTCCAAGAACCTGTTCAAGATATGGTTTATCAAGTGCCATTATCTTATTGATAAACTCTGCCGACAGTCCACTGATTCCACTATCGCTTACAGGTATTGAGCGGTTATATATGAATCCGTCTATATCCTTGGCTTTAAGCTTTCCAAAGGACATGTCATTGTCAATACACTTTATCTGCGTGAATTGCCCATTCTCTAATATCCCATGGAAGTTCCCAAAATGTCTGTCCGTCTGTCCGCAGATAAAATCAAACACCTGCATCTGGAATATCTGTTCAATAGCCTTATCCGAGTAGGTTGCTGGCTTTTTGCCATTCAGCGTAGATATTCCTCCAGAATTCTCCATAAGATTTCCCGTTACAAGTTTTCCATTCATACGAATAGTGGCAGTTCTTGATTCACAGACAATGGAACTGATTCCCAAAAGTGTTGCAAGGCGGCTTGTTGCCACATTTCGGTCAGAAAGATTTTTTCCACAATCAATATAAGGTGACCCCTTCATTGTTGCCATTTTTCTCTTGGTAACCGCATTTGTGAAATCTACAAATAATCTCCAGGTTTCTTCTTTTTCCTGATCAGGAATTGCAATATCAATACTCGTTGCCGCAAAAAATGCTCCCTTGGCTACTACAACTGCATCGGAAAAATATTCCTTTGGAGTGTTTTTAATGCTTTTCAGTCTCATAAAGAACATTTTGCCAATTTCTCCATTGCCAAGTATGCTGTTAAACCCTTCTCTTAGCTTACTTTTTACTTCTTCACTGATCTCATATCTTGAAAGAACATCCTCTACCAGTTCCTGATTATTTTCAGGCGGTACATTATCTTTTTTTCTGAAATACACCACTTCCTTGCCTTCAGGATTATCCTTGGTCTTGGCTACATTTCTGGTAATCTTGTATACAGTGGACGCTGCTGCTCCCTCAATACTTACTGTCAGGGTATTGTCATTATCAAGATCATAGAAAACTCCTCTGTTGTACCTGATAGTGTCAAGTATTGTAATAGGTTTTTTACAAAGCTCTGGATCATTAGCTGCTATTTCTCTGTATTCAATTGTCTTTTGCCTGAATGTTTCACTATCACTACTTACCTGCTTAGAAAGCTCTGTAAGCATTTCGGTAAGCTCCGTATACCCACTGCCATATTTTTTTATGAAATTGTTAATGCTGTCCGTAACTCTGTTGTATAGCATGAGCATGGATGTGCAGACTGCATCAATTTCATCCTTTACCAGCTTTTCATTTTTTTCATCAAGTTTTCCTTCTTCATCAAGCTTTACCGGAGGAAAAGAATTGGATGAAAAGGCAGAAAGAGCTCCAATACTCTTTCTTAATGCAGCCATTTCTCTGGTGCTCTTAAGAGGAATAAGCTCATCTGATGAAAGCATTGTGCTAAGAGGTTTTGACAAATACTCGCTCTCATTCATCTTTTTGTTGTGTGCTATGATCTGTTCCTCATCCACCATAGACTCATCTTCTTGGACATCAACATTCAAGCCTTCGCTATGCAATTTTAGTGCAACATCTGCAAGGCTGTCTGTTGGAGAGTAATTGTCCTGAAGTTTTTCCCTATATACCTTTTCATTTTCCGGTGCAAAATCTTCCACGATTTTGGCATAAGCTTGTGTTGCACTGTTATCTCTAAATCGAAGTGCCTTCATACCGGATGATTTTTTACCGGTAAGTGACATCATATTTTTTCCTGCAACATAGGAACTCATCAGAAGCCCTGCAAGTTCCTTTTGCTCCTTTGTAGTTGCCTTGCTGTAGTCCATAGAAAGTTCATCATCATAATGATTCTTGTACTCTTTATTTCCGATTATTTCTTTTCTGAGTGTATAGTAAGTAAGCACTGGCCTGAGCAACGACAACTTGGATTCGATCGCTTGCTTTTTCTCATTTCCTAAGTTTTCAAAGAATTTGTATTTAGATGTAAGCCTGTCAAAAGAAGCAACCAGAATCGAATATTTCTCAAGCTTTACAGTATTTTCTACAATATCTTTGTCTGAATCCAGTCTGATTCCATCAAGTTTTATTCCAAGGATCTGATTTGCAGCCTCTACAAGAGCAAGCTTTGCATGATATTCATCCACCTGAGGATTCCCATTATCATCTCTGCCTGCCATAAATAATTTCAGAAGGTCAATATTCTTACTTTTGTCGGTGCTTGTCATAAAGTTACAGATATCATTAAAGTCAGAAGCGCTTATGTTGCCCTTTACTTCTTTTGCCATTTCAAGGCGTGTCGCATACTGGCTGTCATAGACATCCGAAAGCTGCTTTTCCAGTTCCTCTGCATTGCGGAGTTTGTTATATAAGCGGGACTTTTTATTTTTCTGCTTCTGAGCCCTTTTTGCCGCAGTAAGCCTTTCTAAGAACTGTTTTCCATGACTGATCTTCAGAACAGTATTTTTCGGAATGGAAACACCAATCTGGCTGTTTTTAAGATCAATTAAGTCTTCCGCGTAAAGCTCAATCCTTTGGTTTTCGTCCTGGTCTCTAAGCTGCTTTGACCTCTCTTTTTGTTCTTTCTCCTTTTGGGCCTTAAGCGCTTTTTCTTTACGGCGCTTTTCGTCTTCCTCTTCCATTCTCTTTAAAGAATCGCTAACCCACTGTTTATCAGCATTTTGATCATTTAAAGCATCCTGACCATTTACGTTAAATGGCTCAGCATCATTAAGAAGCATCGACTTTATATCAAGCTTACCTGCTACGTCCTCTGCCTCTTTATATTTGCCTTTCTTTAAACTGTTTTCTTTGTTTAAATGCTGCATATCTTTATTTGGCATATAGCGATCTCCTTTTTTACGGAACGTAATTATTTTTTACCCGCATTCCCAAGTTCTCTTCTACGCTTTTTTTCCATGCTATCAAGATCAGTAAGTTCAATATTTTTTTTAAAGAAGCAGCTTATATTTTCAAGCTGTACATTATTTTGCTCTGCACGATTCACATATGCTTTGACCGCAAGTATTTGTCTTAGCTGATCATCCTTTGTCTCTCCTTTGAATGAAAACAGTTTTTTCTCGCTATCCCACTGGGCTACTGCTTTATGATTTTTAGCATAATTTACGATATGGTTCTTAACGCAATTAAGCCTGTCCATCAGAGCGTCCATCTCTTCAGCATCAATAATATCGCCGAGAATCTGCTCCATATATGGTCTGTCCATCGCCATTATCTTATTGATAAATGATGCTGAAAGTCCTGAAATTGCAATTGAATCCACCGGCTTAATTCGATTAAAGTATTTCCCATCTATATCAGCAGCTTTAAGTCTTCCAAAAGCCAGGTCGTTATCAAGGCACCTGATCTGAGTGAATTTACCGTTTTCTATTACTCCGTGGAAATTTTCAAAGTGTCTGTCTGTCTGGCCGCAGATAAAATCAAACACCTGCATCTGGAATATTTGGGCTATGGCTTCCGGCGAATATGCTACATTTTTCTTACTTGTGCTACTACCTCCTGTATTATCCATTAAGTTGCCCTTAACAAGCTTTCCATTCATACGGATGGTAGCTGTTCGTGAATCACAGATCATGGCCTGCATACCTAATAGTGTTGCCAAGCGGCTTGTAGCTACATTTCTGTCAGAAAGATTTTTCCCGCATTTTATTTTAGGTGAATTTTCCATCTGACTTGCTATTTCACGCGATGTCATCAAATGCTGATATTTAAGAAATGCATTCCATACCGCTTCATACTCATTTTCAGAAATATTCAATGTTTTGTCGGTCATGTCATTAATATCACTTTTAAGTACTTTGATTTTTTCTTCTATTGTCTTTTCTTTATCAGCTTTGTACTTGTTTAGATGGCAAAATAGTGTCATGATTTTATTATAATTATTTGATATATTATCTAACGCATCTGCAAGCGTTTCTTTAAGTTTTTCACTTAACTCAAAGCCAGCCAGCGCTGAATCAACAAGTTCAATAGTATTTTCGCTTGGAACCTCATCCTTCTCCCTGAAATAAACTATTTCTTTGCCTTCAGGATTCTCTTTTGTCTTTGGAACCTGTCTTGTTATCTTATAAACAATAGAAGATACTGCTCCTCCAACCTCTACTGTCAGATTTTTATCATTGTCAAGGTCATAGAAAGCTCCTCGGTTGTACCTGATAGTGTCTAAAACAGTTATTGGCTTTTTTGATAACTGTTGATCAATGCTCACAACTTCTCTGTATTCGATAGTCTTTTGCCTAAAAGACTCTCTTTCTTCAGCAACACTTTTAGATAACTCAGTAAGCATCTCACTAAGTTCTGTATAGGCACTGCCATATTTTTTTATGAATTTATCTATGCTGTCTGTAAGTTTCGAATAGAGCATGACCATAGTTGTACATACAGCATCAATTTCGCCTTGAACCTTCTTCTCATTTTCTTTATCTATATTGCCTTGGGCATCAAGCTTTATAGGAGGCATCGTATTGCTGGCAAATGCTGAAATTGCAGCTATATTTTTTTTCAGAGTAGCCATTTCTCTGGTGCCCTTAAGAGGAATAAGCTCATCTGAAGTAAGCATCGACCTAAGTGGCGCTTCGATATAGCTATACGCATTCAGCTTCTGGCTATGTGCCCTGGCCTGAACATTATTCTCAATAGGAGCATCTATTTTCACTTCTTCATTTATTCCCGCCTGTTTCATCTGAAGTGCCAGTGCTCCAAGGCTTTCTGTTGAAGTATAATTATCCTTAAGCTCTTTTGAATAATTCTTTTGATTACTTAAAGCGAACTCATTTACGATCTGGTTATATGCCTCATTTGCTGATGCATTCTTAAACTGCAGATTCTTCATTTTTTCTGCTTGTTTTGTATTTTTGCTTGCAATAAACATGTTTTTTCCAACAACATAAGAACTCATAAGAAGCTTTGCAAGTTCCTTCTGCTCTTTTGTCTTGGCTCCGCTAATATCCATTGAAAGCTCATCGTTATAGTGATTTTTATACTCTTTATTTCCAATTATCTGCTTACGGATGGAATAGTATGTAAGTAGAGGCCTAAGAGATGTGAGCTTACTTTCTATTGCTGATACTTTAGCAGGGTCAATGTTTTCGAAAAGCTTATACTTTGAAGATAGTCTTTCAAATGCAGCAACCTGCACAGACATTGTTTCAAGCTTGTCTGCACTTGCTACTATGTCATTATCTGTATTTAAAGCTATGCCATCAAAGTTAAATCCCAGTATCTGTTTAGCCATCTCAACAAGGGCAAGCCTTGCGTGAAATTCATCAGTCTGAGGATTATCATTCTCATCTCTGCCGCCTAGAAAAAGCTTTAAGAGATCTATATTTTTAAACTTATCTTTGCCCATAAAACTGCACAGATCACTAAAGTCAAAAGAATCAATATTTCCTTTGACTTCTTTGGCCATTTCGTTGCATCTTGCAAACTGTGTTTCATATATATCGCTTAATTTATCTTCAAGCGCCTTGGCTGTAACAAGCTTGTGATACAGGCGGGAGTTTTTATTATTCTGGGCTTTTTGGCGCTTAGATTTATCAATCCTGTCATTAAACTTTTTCCCATAGCTAAAATCAAGAACTGTCTTAAGTGGAACTTTAACCTCAAGACGATCTTTGGAAATATCGATAGCATCTTCTACAAAGAGCTTTAATCTCTCTTTTTCATCCTGCTCCTGAAGATTTTTTGATCTTTCTCTCCGCGCCTTTTCTTCTTTTTTGCGTTTTTCGTCTTCCTCTTCCATTTTCTTTAAGGAATCGCTAACCCATTTCTTTTCATGGACAATATCATCATCAGTGGATGGCCTTTTCTTCTTTTGAAGATCATAAGGATTTCCTATTTTTTCTTTCACATCAAGATTTCCGGAGACGTCTTCAGCATCCTGTGTAACTTTTATCTCAAAAGGCTTTTTCTCTTTTTGTAGCTCCATTCCATCTATAGGCATAATCTTTTACTCCTTTGCTCACCTTAAAAAAGCGCATAATAAGACAGTATTCATAGTTATACATATACAGTTTATCAACGAATTATTAAATATTTAATAACGCATTATTAAACATACCTAAAATAAAATTTCGTCTGCGCCAAACAAATAGTTCTAAACTGTTTATACGAGTATGCGGAAATCATGGCACGTTCTTGATTTGTTTTTGACGATGTAATTTGTGATGGGATTTTAAAGTAAACACTAAAAATGGAGCTGCCAGCAAGGCAGCTCCACATCTACAGATCAATTCAGTTTTTCAATTAGTATCAATTATATCTTCATTGCTATATCCCAGGCACCCCAGATGGCGCTTCTGATATTGCCTACCTTCTGGCAGTCTCCGAGGAGATGAACGTTTTTGGCCTCTTTCATGATAGGTATCGGATGATAACCTACTGACATGATGACTGAATCCGCAGGAAGTTTCTTTACTCTTCCATCATTAAGTCCAATCTCAACTTCATGCGGTGAAATGCTCTTAACAGATGCATTTAGATAAACCGGAACTTCATTGGTCTTAAAGCAGTCTCTTAAGTAGCTGGTGTTTGCAAGACACATGTTCTTGACTGCAATCAGGTCATCCTTCATCTCCACGATCTGAGGATTCTTACCCTTGCGGAAAAGATCCAAAGCAATCTCGCAACCTGTAAGACCACCGCCGATGATGACTACATTATCTCCTACTTTCTTTTTATCAAGAAGATAATCTGTAGCATCCATAGCATATTCGGCTGCTCCAGGAATTGGAATCCTGTTAGCCTCAGCGCCTGTTGCGATGATGTACTCATCAGCCTGAGGAAGGCTTCCGGCCTTAATTTCAGTATTGAAGTGAACTTCGACACCGAGCTTACCAATCTGCCTCTTCTGCCACGCAATGAATTCTTTATCCTTTTCCTTGAATTCAGGTGCAGCTGCGGCGATAAATACTCCGCCAAGTTCACTGCTCTTTTCATAGATCACAGGTTTATGTCCGCGAAGCGCCAGTATTCTTGCAGCTTCCATTCCGCCTACACCGCCACCGATGATGGCAACCTTTTTAGGTTTCTTTGTCTGAATGACTCTGTACTTAACTGACTGCATAGAGCGGGGATTGACCGCACATTTACACATTCCTGCAGACTCTGAAAGATCCTGGTCATTGGCTGTGCCATTGTGTTTTGTAAGGTTAAAGCATGCTGAATGACAGCAGATACATGGTCTGATATCAGCTTCCTTTTCTCTCTCAATCTTGGTAACCCACTTAGGATCTGCAAGGAACTGTCTGCCTACAGCCATAGCATCGATTCCACCTTCACGGATTGCTTTTGCTCCGGCAAGGGGTTCCATCTTACCTGCACATACAACCGGGATATCTACGAACTTTTTGATGTGTTCTACGTCCTCAAGGTTACAGTTAACAGGCATGTACTGTGGTGGATGTGCCCAGTACCAGGCATCATAGGTTCCGTTGTCGCAGTTAAGCATGTCATAGCCTGCATCCTGAAGGAACTTAACAGCCTTTTCGGACTCTTCCATGTCACGTCCGATCTCCTCAAAGTCTTCTCCCGGCATAGCACCGTACCGGAAAGCCTTTGTCATTGATCTTACGGAATATCTTAGAGAAACAGGGAAGTCATCTCCGCAGGTCTTTTTTATCTCTTTTACGATCTCAGCAGCAAATCTGTATCTGTTTTCAAAAGAGCCGCCGTATTCGTCAGTTCTGTGGTTGGTGTATTTTAAAGTGAACTGATCCAAAAGATATCCTTCATGGACCGCATGCACTTCAACTCCATCTACTCCTGCCTCTTTGCAAAGTCTTGCTGTCTCGCCAAAAGCATAGATTATCTGCTCAATCTCTTTCTTGGTGATGGCCCTTGTGGTAACGTCATCTGCCCATCTGTTTGGCAGAACTGAAGGCGCTGCAGTCAGATACTCTGCATCGATAATAGGTTTTGCAAGAGTATTAAGTGCTTTATTTTTTGCAAGCATGGCAAGAGGTGCTGTAAGCGCCATTGATCTTCCAAAGCCTGCTGTCATCTGTATGAACATCTTGGCACCGGTCTTATGAAATTCATCCATAAACTCTGCCAGTTCTTTGAATTTCTTTTTATTCTGGTAAAGCCACTTTCCCCCAAGCATATCCTTAACAGGCGCTATACCTGGAATTACAAGGCCGCAATCGTATTTTGCGATCTTAAGTAAAAGCCTTGCTGCCTCCTTATCAAAATGGCTTCCTGTGGGCTCCATCCAGCCAAAGATGCAGGTTCCACCCATAGGTGCCAAAACAATTCTGTTCTTTATTTCCAGGTTTCCAATTTTCCAAGGCGTAAAAAGCGCCTCATATTCCTGCTTCATTGTCATCCCCCTTTAATGTCTATAGTATTTCAGTTTCTCTTCTTAAGATGCAATTCCTTAAGACCATCAACCTCGTCGCACACCGCTTTCATGCTGCAATGTCCGCAATCCGTGGGCATTCCGTCAAGTATTTTCGTAAGCGTCCTTGTGATCTTGTCTACCTTGTCTGCGTTTGGAACAAGGCTCTCGACCAGCTCTTTGTCAGTAATAAAAATGACTCTGACCTTTTTTACCTCAGGAAGCTCTTTATACTTGGATATGTACGAACTTCCAACCCTGCTAAAAGAGATACCTCTTTTAAGAGCATCCTTGCTGACCCTTACCTGCTCGAGGTTACTGCTGGCAGATACCCTGACCATATACCCTTCCGGATATACATGGTATCTTACAAAATCAAGATTTCTTATGGTTCCAAAGGCTTTTTCGCTGTCTGTCTCTTCTCCAAGATCGCTTGTTTCCAGAATGATCACCCGGGCAAAAGAAATACTTCCATTTACTTCAGTAATATCTTTTCCCACAACCAATATCTCATCCTCAGAAATATCGGAATCAGTAGTCACACAGGTATAGTTTACTGAGGGCTCGCTCATTCCACCGAGTTCTAAAGCTGCATCTCTTTGCATGATGAACTCCGTATTATCAAGGAGCTTCCATGCACTATTCCTGTCATAGGAATATTTTTTATAAGTTTTTGCAGAAACCTTCTCCATGGTCTCCGCGATTATGCTGTCATAAAGTTTCATAAAAAGGGCTCCGTTAGAATTTAATGTCTGCTTTCTTTCTGTCAAAGATCTTATTGACCTGAACATAAGCCCACGCCATAAGCTTCTGATCCAGATTCCAGAAATAAATTATAAAAAGAACTCCCGTAACAATTGACAGTATTTTTAAGATCGTAAAAAAAGTCTTGAATACCTTACTCATCGAAAGTTTTCCTTTCAAATCTACAAAAGTCTTTTAGCTTGCAAGTCCCTTTTGTCTTGCGTACTCTGCTGCTCCAAGTGCTCCCATAAGCTGAGGATCAACTGAAAGCTCAACAACTTTAAGCTTAAGGACCTGCTCGATTGCCGCCTTAAGTCCATCGTTTTTAGCGCATCCACCAGAAAGTGTGATGGAATCAGTTGCTCCGGCCTTCTTGGACATAACAAAGCATCTCTTTGCTACAGCCATCTCGATTCCGGCTGCAATCTCATCCATAGGCTTTCCTTCACCAACAAGTGTGATAACCTCAGACTCAGCGAAAACAGTGCACTGAGCAGTGATAGGAATAACGTTCTTTGCAGAAAGAGAAAGCTTTGAGAAGTCTTCAAGAGACATTTCAAAGGAACGAGCCATAGCCTCAAAAAATCTTCCTGTTCCGGCAGCACATTTATCGTTCATGGCGAAGTTTTTAACTGTTCCGTCTGTATCAATGGCGATACCCTTAACGTCCTGTCCACCGATATCGATAATAGCTTTAACGTTTGGATTTGTTACATGTACGCCCATAGCGTGGCATGAGATCTCTGAAATATTCTCATCCGCAAATGGAACCTTGTTTCGTCCGTATCCTGTACCGATAAGGTATGAAAGATCTCTTGTATCGTGAAGTTCAGGTACCTGAGATACAACCTCTTTCATGGCCATCTCAGCTGATTCCTGTGCTACAATCTTGCTCTTAAGTGTAGTGTTTGCAACCATCTTACCGTTCTCATCAACAATAACGGCTTTTGTGTAGGTTGATCCTACGTCACATCCTCCAAAGTATTTCATTATAATCTCCCTCCAATTCTACCAAGTAGTGTCATCTTCAAAATCAACCAATGAAGGATCCACAGGCTCGGCCTTCATCACGGTTCTCATAAACTCATTGACTGTTGCTCGCATATCTTTTCTTGAAACTGTTCTCGGATCCATCAGGTCGTGGCTGCACCAAAGGAGTTTGATGCCCCTCTCTCTTGCCTGTTCCTCAAAAAGTCCCTGAACAGTAGCCATGTTCTTGCAGGATACATGCTGATACATGAGAACAAAGTCTACATTCCAGATCTCGCACTGCCTCCAGAGCTCTGTAACAACGTGGTCATAACCGCCATTGGTATGCCTTCTCATGACCATTCGCTCATAGAGTCTAGCCAGGTCCTTAAGTGCCTCGTCCTTATTTTCCGTTTCAAGAGGCTTTGTAAAGTTAAGTGATTCCATCTCAACAAGGATATCTACGCCCCAGCAATTGGCCATCCAGTTGGAGAAGTTCGCATAATAGTGAGCAGGTATCGACCAAACGATTGCTCTGTATTTCATCTTGCCTCTCCAGGCTTCATCCCTGTGCTCGTAGGCCTTTAGCATGAGCTGGTCGACCTTTTTGAATGTAGAAATGATCCTTGGATCAAGTCCGCCGTCCATCTCGTAGTTCCACTTTCTAAAGAGTTCGTAGCATGGTCCTATCAGCTGTGGATGCGGTGTCTGGTTTATCTCCCACTTTTGAAGCTCATACTTTGTTTCTTCGTTAAAGCGCTTCATTGCTGCAAAATATGCATCCCAGCTCCACTTAGCTCCGGTGTTTTCTTCGATGAACTTTATGCATCCTCTTATGTCTTTTACCGCTGCATCCATGATGGACTCGTCCTCATACCTTACAGGGAAAGCCAGGTGATATGTAGGAAGATCCTTAAATCTCCTGCTCGTGTAAGATGATGCCATTACTGAACCGTCACAAGGCATTGAGCTTGAGATAAAGCATGCTCCCATATGAGGAAGGGCATCAACTACAACTGCTCCGCATTCTGAAGACGGTACAGGACATGTGTCTGACGGAAGTCCATAGGACTCAATCGCGTCAATATACGGCATACATGCCAGCTGGTCAATCTCAGACAAAAGAAATACCGGCATAAGCTGGTAAGGAATTCCGATAAGATCAGGGAATCCTGCCATTATCTGAGACATTGTCATCTCATCAAAAAGAACTATCTTTTTAGAAAGTGCTGTGCTGTTTCCAACCTTTTCATCGGATTTCATAAGGAGCACCAGATTTTCTGCAACATATCTGAATATTGCATAGATGAGTTCGTGGTGCATCTTCAGCGCTCTTCCGCGAAGTCCCATTGTGTTTTTATCCATAAAGGAGTGACAACAGAAATATGAGATCATCCATCTGTAATGAACAGCTCCCATCATGGCTGGCACAAGATCTTTTGAAAATGTGGCAAGAAGCATTGCCCACATTCTTCCCCATTCATAGAAGTCAACCGCTGTGTCTTTTACGCCGCGCCACTCTCTTCTTACTGTGGCCATTTTTCCTGTAGCATAGAGCTTTCCGAGCTGCTTTTCTCCGTTTATCACAAGATCTTTTATCTCATCAGGAGACATGTTTTTCAAAAGATCTGCCTCATGAAGGAGCCTTTTCTTAAAGCCCTTTGCATCTTTCCCGATGGACTTTGCAACATCCTTCCAGTCGGTTTCTTTTGCAATTTCTCCGACAATCCCGGCTATTTCTTTTATATTCTCAGCCTGAGCCTTCCAGTCGATCTCATCCTTTAATCTGAAATTTTTGGGGTCTATATATTTCATAGGACGGCCTCCTTTCTGGCACTGTTTCTTATCCTCTTGATCTCAAGAGCTTCAACAAAGGCCTGGAATCTGGTCCGCAGCTGACCGGAATTATGTACATTGTAGGATCTGTCAATTGAAAGCGTAGGCCAGCCGTACTCTTCAGTAAGGATGTGGCTTGCAAGTGGTCTTTCAAATGCCCAGAAATCGCAGTACTTCATCTGTTCGTAGATGATTCCGTCTGCCTTAAATTCTTTTGCCAGTCTGTCAGCTGTCTCACGCCTCTGAGTGATCTTCTCTTCAGCCATGTACCTTGGACATTCGCTGGTCTTCATGTAGTGCCTTGCAATCTGCTTGAGGATATCCTCATCATCATTAAGGACTATCTCTTCCCTTCCCGGGAATGATCCGTAGCAGTACCTGTCCGCAACAACCATAGCTCCAGACTCTTCTAGAAGCCTTGTGAAATCAAGGTCATCAACTTCAGAGCCCACAACCACTACTCTTGCCCTGTAAAATGGCTTAGGATCGGTCTTTCTTGCCTTGATCTCCTCTAAGGTTTCTTCCAAAAGAGGTAGTATCTTTTTCGTCGGACAGCAATAACTTACAAGGCATATTACATGGAACTCATAGCCTGTAACCGGCGGATTATCCAGTTTTCTAAGATTGCCAATCTCAGTGATCACCCGGCAAAGTCTGTTGTGCTCTTCAACAGCTTTTCTGATAGCGCTGTCAGAGACATCAGTTCCGAGCTTTTCATGCATCACATCCAAAAGACGAAGTCTCATCTGTGTTGCAACCTGATCAACATTGTAGTTCTCAACCTTATATGGCACGTCTGTATGTGTAACGAAAAAGTGCGGCTTTTTATTACAATCCAGTATCTCCAGGTGCTCATAGCATCTGTTCATGGCAGAACATGCATCGACACCTGCTATTCCATCAAGGAATCCGTAGCCTCCCTCAATTCCTCTTTCAAGGAGAGATCTGGCAAACTCGCAGGTATAATTGGACATATAGTATGTTGATATGTCGATTGAACCTGTCCTTGGCGCTCTCATGCGGACTGAAAAGCAGTTGTCCACGTTAAGCAGCACTTCAGGCATGTGATAGCAGGTATACCCAATTGCATACTCCCCCTGACTTTGAGCTTCTTTTACCATTTCATTTGCCGCATCATCCAGCAAATTTTCAAAAGTAATCAGATGCTTTAAATCTTGCAATTTATCCCCCTTCCAACATCAGATGATGTTTAGATTTTTAAGAGCTGCCCTGGTTCCTTCCAAAATCGTGGAGCCTTCCGGAAGCTCAAATATGTTCTTGCCCTCAATATCATTTTCAGTCATGTCGTCATCCTGCGGAATGACTGAAATAACCCTTACGCCGCCAATCTCTTTTTCCGTAACCTTATCAGGGAGCGGCGCCCTGTTTACTATAAGACCGATCTCATCGTACATAACAAGCTCATCAGCTACGTTCTTGATGGTTCCGATGATATCAAGTCCTTTCCTGCTCTGATCCGAAACGCATATAAGATGCGTAACCTTTTCAAGAACTCTTCTGTTTATCTGCTCAATACCGGCTTCACCGTCAATAACGACATAGTCAAAATCATTTGCCACCATCTCGATGACTTTTTTCAGATAAGCATTTATCGCACAATAGCAGCCTGCAGCCTCAGGCCTTCCAATTGCCAGAAAAGCAAAGCCGTTCTGCTCTTCAATGGCATCCATTATCTTGAACTTGGCCTCAGCCAAAATATCCTGAGTATCCCGTAGTTTTCCCGTTACATCATCTGCTACACTTTTTCTGATCTGATCAAGGGTATAAGAAGATTTTGCCCCAAGTGAGATCAAAAGCCCCACTGCAGGGTCAGCATCAATTGCCAGAATTTTAGAATCTTTTTTCTCTTCAGTAAGAACGCGCACTATTGCAGCACAAAGCGAAGTCTTCCCCACGCCTCCTTTGCCTGTAAGTGCAATTACGACTGTATTAGCCATTTCTCCCCCTTAGTAGACTTTTGCACAAAGAATATATTAATATCATAATACAATTTAGTTAAATTTAGTACATATTTATGAAAAAAAAGTAAACTTTGTAAATAAACTATGCTATGATTAATTTTAGAAATCTTTGGTATTCCGTTTTATTTGGGGAAACTCTGGACATTCTAAGTCCACAACATAAATAGAGTAGGGGGAAAACATCATATGAAAGATCTCGTTCACATTTTTGAGTTCGAGGACCTTTTACAGGAAGCTGCCAACCCATTAGTGAAAAAAGGTAGAGATGAGGGGCTTAAAGCTTTAGGCTATACCTGTTATTTTATGCCTGAAGTTTTATTGGATCTGCCGGGTTGTTTTTCTGTGCGTCTTCGCGCTCCGCGCTCCACTTCGCCTGAAATGGCAACATACTACATGACAAACAGAACATGCATGTACGGAAGATGCCTTTTAGAAAGGGCTTTAGAGGGGGGCTTTAATTTTCTTGACGCTCAAATGGCAACTGAAACATGTACGGTAACCTGCCGTTTCCAAGAGCATCTCCAGCTTATGGATGTAATTCATAATCCTGATTTCTTCTGTGAATTCACAGATGTACCATTTAAGAAAAATACTAATTCAATTGAGCACTATGAACAGCAGCTCAAGGTCCATGTCCTTGACAAGCTTCACGAAAAATTTGGAATCGATACAAGTGATGAAGCTCTTTTAAAGGCAATTGAGCAGCACAATGAAGTCTGCAGACTCATCCAGGAGATTGGAAGCTACAGAAAGCTTAAAAATCCAACGATCACAGGTTGGGAATTTTCTATCATAATGCTCACAACTCTCACATGCCCTAAGCACCTTATCATCGATAAACTCCGTGATATTGCAGAGCAGCTAAAGACTAGAGAACCTGATGTCAAAAAGAACTATCGTGTGAAAGTTCTTTTGACCGGATCTGAGGAAGATGACCCTGACTTCATTAAGCTGATTGAGGAGTGCGGCGCCCTTGTTGTTGCTGACAGGCACTGCTACGGCTCTCTTCCGGGCCGTGAAGAAATTGTAGTAAAAGAAGGCGAGACACCACTTCGCGCAATAGCAAGACATTATCTTGAAACCAGTATGTGTCCTCGTTTCATGGAGCAGCATATAATGCGCGAAAGGAAGCAGTATCTGGCTGACCTTGCCAAGGAATATGACGTAGACGGAATCATCATTTCGCAGATGAAATTCTGTGAGTACTGGAGCTATGAGCGCACGATCGATACTCTCATAATTCCAAGAGACTTTGGTATTCCTGTATGCTCCATCGAGAAAGAGTACGTCAACAACGCTGTTGGCCAGTTAAGGACCAGGTTCCAGGCCTTTGTAGAAAGTATTGAGCTTAAAAACTTACGTAAAGAGGGGGCCTAAGACATGAAACTATCAGAGATAAAAGATACTTACAGGAAGCTTTTCGTAGTGGAGAAAAGCCCTGAAGAAAAGAATAAGCCAAAGGATCTGAAAAAAGAGCTCAAGGACTTCTGGTACGGAAAACCTCATGAAGAGAGAAATCTTGGAAAGCTCTATGTTGACGGCACAGGTCTTTACAAACACCGTGAATGGCGCGGTGTTAAGGACACCATGTACTACTTCAACATGATCTGGCTTTACAACTACGCTCATATGGTAACCGACATCATGAAGTATGGCGGTGAAGGTCCAAAGTCACTTGTTGATTTTGCAAAAGGCACCTTCAGATACAGATGGATGGGCCAGACTTACCTTTCCGTTATGCACTGGTTCGACAGAGGTCTTGAGGGCATGCGCGGAGATGCTCTTGCTGCTTCTGCCTGGCACTACAGAGGCATGGTAAGTGAGACAATCCGTCAGTTCATGTGCATGTTTGCTTCAGACAAAAAGCTGCATGGCGGCAAAACTCCTGAAAGATGGAACAAGAACATTGCTCACAACGAAACAGTAAGTGGAAATATCTTTTACCCATTCAGAAAAGAGCTTGAAGATGTTGCTCTTGAGATGATTCCTTACTTCGTTTCAGTTCATGTAAATAACCACACGGTTCTTAACTATATTGATGCAGCGCAGTCCATCGGTCTTCCTGCTGACCCATGTCCAATGTGTCAGGCAGAATACGGACTCTTTGTCCTTGATGATTATCCGGACTACGCTCCCACTATGGTAACCTCCAATGAAGCATGCGATGGTTCTGTTGCTACTTCAGTTCTTCAGGACTGGTTCCTCAACAGACCTCTTTATGCAATGCCACAGCCTATGAGATACGATGATCCTCTGGTTCAGGAGCACTGTCAAAAAGAGATTGAAGGCTGTTGGAAATTCATCGAGGAACAGTATGGAGTTAAATTTGACTGGGATGAATACGTTAAATGGGCTAAGAGCTTTAACAAGCTTACTGAGTTTGAATGGGAAAAATGGGACGTTGCAGCCAACACCAAGTACTATCCTATCAATGGTGTTGCACAGGCTCTTTACAGAATCTACTATTCTCAGGACGGTGACAGGCCAATCTGGCATGAAATGGATGAGCATGTAAAGCGCATCATGAACAAGACTGTAAAGAACAAGATTGAAACCTTCCCAAAGACAAGGCACCGCGCGATTGCCTGGAGCTGCGCTCCTTTGTACTATTCAAACTGGTGCACCTGGGCTTACAACTGCTGGGGAATCAACTGCGTAATAAACATGGACTCTCTTATGTTTGACCAATACCTCAGAACAGACACTTACGAGCACGCTCTTGAGGATCTGTCCTGGTTCAATGAAAAGGCACCTATGAGAGCCATGGCTGTTGGCGGACACGAGCACATTTTGTCACTCTTTGATTACATGGAACGCTTCAACTGCGATATGGTCATCATGTACGATCAGCTACAGTGCAAAGGAATGCAGGGCATCCACGGCGTATTCGAAGATGAATTCAGAAAGCGTAACATCCACGCAATCTGGGTTCCTCATGCTCTTCCTGATAAGCGTACAGTCTCCAGAAAAGAGATCCGTCGTATCATCAACGATTACATGACAACAGTAATGAGAGAAACTCCTCTGGATCCTTCACTTCTTGATTTCGACGATGACCAGAGCTGGTAATCAGATATAACTAATTATGATAATGCTTAAAAATATGCTTTGCTAATAATGAAATTCACAATTATAGAGCTACAAAATAATAACAAATTCATAAGGAAAAACGATATGAATAAACTGACAAAATTCTTCTTTAAAATATTTGGAATCTTCGCTGTCATCTATGGAATTCTCTTTGCAGTGTTCTATTATGACCTGGACGGCAAATTTCTTTTTTACATCTGGGAGCCAATGATGATAAAGCGTTTCGACAACATGAAGCGCAAAGACAACACTCTCACTCCTTACACCAAAAAAGAGAATGTTTCTGAAGATTTCTAAGGTATGCGTTTTTGTTACTTCATCTCACGCATCTAATAAATAGAAAAAGCCATTTGAGTGCGATCTACCCACACTTAAATGGCTTTTTTGAACTTATCACTATAAAAAATCCTCAGGAACTATGAAACTTGAAGTTTAGGCAGTTAGATCCTTTTTCAAGACTATTTTTTCTTCTGTTCTGAAATCCTCATAGAATCCTTGTTTCAAGAAAAGCTTAATAGCTGTATTGTCGATTGCTATATCATCATACAGAACAGATATCCCATTTTCTTTTGCCGCAGAACAGAGTAGTTCAAGCCCTTGGGCACCATACCCTTTTCCACGATATCTTGAGAAAACAATGACATTAGCAACATATCCATCATACTCGGGATCGTAATGATAAGCTATTTCACCTACAAATTTATTATCGTCTTTAAGATATCTATAGTATCTTTGATTATCATGGTTAACAATCCAGTAATCATACCACCCAGCCCATCTTTCTTTAGGAAATGGAATTGTTCCGCCCCATGCGTGATTGTACGACATGGTTTCTTCATCAGCCATAAGGCTTTCTCTGAACCACATATCTTCTAGTGATGGTGTAAATAATTCAAGCATTAATCTATGTGCCTCCGCATATATTATTTTTCATACGTGCATAATCATACTACATTATATGTGGTAAATTCAAAAAATGTTGACTAGTCTATTGCATAAATGTATAGTCTAAAAAAGGAAGCAACCAGTCTAATTGCTTCCTTATAGATCTAAATTATCATAGAATACCCATATTTACAGAAAAAATTTCAAACTCTCAGGAATTCCATAATCAGTTTTTGATAATTCTTCATTTTGATTATCAAAGCTTATTCCTAATCCTTCTTCTTGCAACCTCTACTGCAGCAAGACTTGATATGGATGCAAGTATGATCAGCAGCAGGAGTTCAAAGTCGTTTCTCTTTTCATCATATGCCGCGCTCCTTGCTACTTCTTCTTCCGTAATTACCTGGATTTCATCTACAGAATCCTTTTCTTCATTTTTCTCTCTTTTAAAGTTCTGATCTCCAACAACATAGCTATATGTCGCCTGTAGAGTACTTTCCTCTTTATTTTCTTCTAATATTTCTTCTGAATCGTTCTTACTACTATTATCAGCTTTTTCTCCAATATTGACCCTATTACTATCTTCTGCTGTCTCTCCGATACCGCCCGTATTGCTATCTGCAACACTTTCTTCTACTTTCTCTAAAGTAACTGCATTTTCATTAGCAAAACAATCAATAGGATTCACAATCAAGCTTACAGCAATTGCAGTTCCAACTACTTTTATAGCAATCTTATATAGTAAACAGTTCTTTCTCATTATCTCGCTCCTCACAATAAGATAGATTTCCCCACATAAATAAGGGTACCATTCTAAAATAACAAATTCCATCATATTGCGTCAGCTTTTTGACTTTTTATCAACTGTTAAGAGGACGTTTATATTTTTTTAATACACCTGCTATTGATTTTTTACTAAGTTGAAGTATTCGAAGTTTCTGTGTGTATCTTACAACAAAATATAATCACCACTAAAACACCCGCAAAAAAATTTGGTATAAGCCTTGTACTTATACCAAATGTCATTACTTTTTATATGCGTAAGTAAGTTTGGATAAATAGGAACGGTTCAAATAAATTGATCTATGTTACGAATGCTTTCTCCGATGGAGCAAGCATTCTTCAGTTATCAGATCATCCTTTATAGACCAAATCACATGATGATAAATATACGTATTGGAAGCAATACTTTCATCATAAGAAAAGTTTAGATTGCGGCTGAGTACGCCACCATTGACTGAACCTGAGGAAAACGCCTTGTCAGCTTTGCCGACGGTGAGGATGATGGGAACAGTAGATTTTCTCTCACCGTCGAATTCAGCATTGTAGCGTTTCCCTCAGAACCCGTCAATGGCAAGCACCTACGGTGTGGCTGGGTGTTATGCCTCAGGCTCTGACTCCGAGAACAGTAGGGGTGGCTACTTTCAAAGATGTATGTGACTATATGTCTGCGTCTTTCAATGTAAAGAGAGTGAAGATTCTGTTTTGGAAATATAGCCTGATTTTTGAGCTTACGACACCATGCGACAAGGTTTTTGACTTGTGATTTTGGGCATATACGGCCTTATTTGAGATTACCACACCATTATATAGAGATCATATGTCCTCATTTCACTCATCCAATGGATGTGGCAATCCATTTTTTCTCGTATATGCCCAGTTTCACTTTCTGAAAATACTGTCGATGGATGTGTTAATTTAAAAAATATGACTATATACCCAATTCGCTTTGACAATCCGAATTTTCTATGTTCCATTCAGTCCATATGATCGTGAAGAATAATGGTTTGGGCATATGGCGCTTTGTAAAGCTTCCAGCCACCTCTGATTTTTACTATTTTGGGCATATAGCAACTTTTTACGAGGCCAGCCACCCCTCACGAAGTTAAAATGGGCATATAGGCTGATTTCAAGCCTCGGGCCACCCGTAAAAAGGTGGCTGCGGCCGGATTTTTACCGTATATGCCCAATCGCCTGCGATGAAATCCATGATGAGGGGTGGCTGCAAGCCTGATATCCGGCTATGAGCCCAAAACCTGTTTGATTGCAGGTGGCTGAGCTATTAAAACAAGCTATATGCCCAAAGGTAACGCTTTCGGGCTCCCTAAACTGATACTTGTATAGTGTACACATATAAACTCCCTTTAGCCCTGCTTTCACATGCGGCATACGGAAGCCGCGAGCCCATGTTCCCTAGAAACTAGCCGCTTCTGCTGCCACTGAATTCAGAGTCCGAGGCGCCTTCATCCCCTACTGTTCTCGGAGTCAGAGCCTGAGGCAATAATCCCCAGCCACACCGCGAGGTGCTTGCCATTGACGGGGTCTGAGGAAAACGCTAAAATGCTGAATCCGACGGTGAGAGAAAATCTACTGTTCCCATCATCCTCACCGTCGGCAAGGCTGACAAGGCGTTTTCCTCAGGCTCAGTCAATGGTGGCGTACGCAGCCGCAATTAATTACCAATTTCTTAAGCCTATACATAGAATAACATGGACGGTTCTAATGACTTATAAAAACAAGTCATTAGAACCGTCCCTCTACCTCACTCACGCATATACAAAGAAAGAGTATTTTGCGATAAGTAAAACTCACGCAATAATACTCTCCCTGCCTAAATATCTGATTATACTTTTTAAATTAGAAAATAGGATATTCGCAAACCTTAGCAATCAATCTTTATTACAGCCCCTGTAAGATCTGCGAACTTTAAGCTTCCGGTAAATGTCTTTTGCTCTCCCATCATGTCAGTAAGTGTTATCTTGTCCCCATTAACACTGATAGAACTTACATATTCCATAAGGATCTCATCAGGTTTCGAGTCTCTGTAAGCTGTTGATAAACACATAATTTATCACTCCTTCTCTTTAGAAGCACATTCGCAGGCTTCTCTTAGTAATTCATTACCCTTTTTAAAGAATTCCGCCGCTTCAAGGACCTTTGCTGAAGCTTCCCCATTTCCGAAATCTTTAAGTTTATCTGCAACCTTCAAAAGTTCTTCAGCGTGAGCCTCATTGTGGGCACTCATGTGATTTAAAAGAGCTACTGCCTTTTCTTTTGTCTCAATCCCTCCGTGCTCATGGTGATGATGCTCATGTTCGTGCTCACTCCCATGTTCATGATCATGATGCTCGTGTTCTCCCATTTTTGTAACCCCCTTTTATATAATTTTTAATTATTAAAATCAAATACTATATTAAACTTCTCATCAAAGGCCAGCTTTGCATCGAAAGGAGTTCCTTTCTTGCTGATAAACCCTGAGATCGTGTCAGTCTTCTTCTCATTGATAAGCTTAGCAAACTGCTCTTTATCTATATCAATTCCTGCAATCTTACCAACAAAGAAGTTGCATCCCTCGTCGCCCTTTTTGTAGTCCTCACAGCGATAACCCATGTGACCTTTAATGATAGGCTTGCCACAGATTGGGCACTTTAAGTCTTCTAAAACTTCGTCCTCATTTTCAAAGACAAACCTTATGCCGGTTACCTTGCCGTCTTCATCCTTACTAAGAGCAAGTGCCGCCTCAAACTTCTTGCCACTCTTTGACTTAAAGCCGCTTATCTTGGAAGTTATACCGGCCCCCAAAAGCTCTTTAACCTGAGCGTCTTTTAGCTTAACTCCCGCAATCTGTCCAATATTGAACTTACAGCTGTTTTCAGGGTCATCCCTGTTGTAGTTCTTGCAGCCATAGCCAAAAGATGTCTTGATTATCTCGCCGCCACAGACCGGGCACACTACATCCTTGACTACCTGTGCTTCAACATTTTCGAAGTCAAAAGAAATCTCGCTCTTGCCTTCTTCATTTTTCTTGAGCACAAGGCATGCATCAAATTTCTTATTGGTCTTGCCTTTAAAGCCTCTTATAGTTGATGTATGTCCCTCTTTTAAAAGTTCGATCACATTTGCTTCAGAGAGCTGTTTAGATGCAATCTTTCCGATAAAGAACTTACAGGATTCAGGATCCTCTGCTCTAAAATTCTCGCAGCCAAAGCCTATGCTCTTTTTTATGATTCTGCCGCCGCAGTCAGGGCAGACAACATCTTTTAGATAATCAGGTTCTATGCCATCAAAATCGAACACTATTGAAAGCTTTCCGTCTTCAACAGTCTTTAATTCAAGCTTAGCGTCAAAGCTCTTTTTATTCTTACTCTTAAAGCCCTTTATGACATCTGTCTTTCTCTCATTTATAAGAGTCCTAAGAGTCTCTATATCAAGCTTTTTGCCTGCTATTTCACCGATGCTGAAATAACATGGATTCTCTTCTTTAGTCCTGTTCTCGCAGGTGATGCCATAGCCGGTCTTTATGATCCTTCCGCCGCAAGCAGGACACTTTAAGTCCTCCACATATTCGATAGGAACATCTTCAAAGTCAAAGCTAATAACAGGCTTTCCATCTGCATCCTTGGCAAATTTAAGGCTCGCGCTGAACTTCTGTTTCTTCTTACTTGAAAATCCATCGAGCACATCAGTCTTGCCTTCAGTCAAAAGCTTTTTGACTTCATCCTCGGATAAGTCTCTTCCAGCTATCTTGCCTATACTAAATGAGCACTTTTTGGTCTCATCAAAATAGTTGCTGCAACCATATCCAAATGAAGTTGTAGTGAGCTCGCCTCCGCAAACAGGGCACTTTATGCCGATTGGCTTTCTTGAAGCCAGGCCCTTTGCTTCTTTACCTGTAAACTGATTGATATGATTAACAATATCGTGAGTGAGGTCTTTATCTATAAGCTTACCGGTCTCACGTCTGATGTAGTCCTCGAGCTTTCCTCTGTACTCCTTTGCATCAACTGAGCCGTTGTAGATACCCTCAAGGCCTTTTTCCCAGCTGGCTGTCATCTCCGGATTAAGGAGTGTTGGCACAGTCAGATAAACAACCTCGTAGATCATCTCTCCAAGGTTCTCAGGCGTTATGATCTGGCTCTTACTCTGGTTCAGATACTTTATGTCGATGAGCTTTTTGATGATACCTGCCCTTGTAGCTGCAGTTCCAATGCCCTTCTTTTTGATCTGTTCGCGAAGTTCTTCATCTTCTATAAGATTTCCCGCATTCTCCATAGCTATTACAAGGTCACCGGAAGTGTATCTCTTTGGCGGCGCTGTAGCGCCTTCCCTTATATTCATGCCATTAACAGATATGGAATCTCCCTTGTGGGCTGTCTCCACAAACTTAATGAAATCCTCTTTGGATATTCCAACATCCTCTTCATCAGAAGCATTATCTCCTGCCTCACCCTGGCTGTTCTCATTATCGCCTGTATTTTTCTTCTCTTCAGGTATTCCTAAAACAGCTCTAAATCCAGGTGCTGTCATAACTTTAGCTGAGGCAAAAAACTTCTCCCCTCCAACATCTATCTGGAGTTTAGCTGTCTTATACTCTGCTGGCGGATAGAAAATAGCCAGAAATCTCTTACATATCAAAAGATATACATTCTTTGAAAGAGGTGACAAAGAGTTAATGGCCGCTGTCTGTCCTGTAGGAATGATCGCATAGTGATCAGTTACCTTGCTGTCATCTGTGTAATAGGACTTCTCTATTCCTTTATACAAACCATTTTTTAGGACATGCTCAGAAAAACCTGAAACCTCTGCTACTCCTGACAATCCCTTTACATTCTTATAGATTTCTTTTGCCACAGCTGTAGTAAGAACTCTGGCATCAGTTCTGGGGTATGTTGTGAGCTTCTTCTCATAGAGCTCCTGAGCAATATCAAGGGTCTGGGAAGGACTTATCTTAAACCTCTTTGTACACTCAGCCTGAAGCTCTGTAAGGTTATATAAAAGAGGCGCTTTCTTTTTGGAATTACCTGTCTCAATACTGTCAATTACAGCAGGCTTTCCCGTCAAAGAATCAATTAAAGCCCTCGCATCCTCTTCCTTTTTGAATCCGTTTTCTTTGTATAAAAGTGGGGACTCAAAAAAGGCTGTTCCAGTAACAGCCTTCCACTCAGCAAGTATATTTGCGTCAGAAAAAGATCCTACGATCCTGTAAAAAGGAGTCTTAACGAAGTTCCTGATCTCCCTCTCTCTTCTGACAACCATTCCCAAAACACAGGTCATTACTCTGCCAATGGCAATGGCTGTGTATGACTTTGTGGCAGCTGCATCGTTTATAAGCTTTCCGTATTTAACTGACAGGGCACGTGAGAAATTGATACCAAGGCTGTAATCCTCGATAGCACGCATGATTCCTGACTCTCCGAGGAGTGCATAATCTGACATAGGCTTTGCCTCTGCTATGCCTCTTTTAACCTCTTCGTCAGTCATTGAATCGATCCAGACTCTCAGCTCAGTCATTCCATCTCTGACACCGCCGTAGTTTCTGATGTTCTCCTCGATGGTCTGACCTTCTTTTCCCGAGTCGCCTGCCCAGTAAACAGTATCGATGTCATCTCTATGCAAAAGAGAATTCACAAGCTTATACTGATCTGCACTGGCCTTAATAACGCCATACTTATAATTTACAGGTAGAAACGGTAAATCTTCCAGTTTCCACTTTTTGTATTTTTCATCGTATTCTTCAGGGTATACCATCTCCACAAGGTGACCAAAGCACCAGGAAATTACGTAATTATCATTCTCAATATACCCGTTTTTATTACCGGAAACATTAAGCACTCTGGCAAAATCTCTTGCCACAGATGGTTTCTCGGTTATGATAAGTTTTTTAGCCATTTGTTAATTCATCTATTCCGATCAACCGTATCTTGCCAGATGATTTCATAGATGCATCCGTTAGCCACGCATCAAATCCTGCGGTTGAAAAGAAATAGTAATAATCTCCCTCAAGTCTTGCTAGTCTTGCGCAGGATTCAAGTTTATCCAAATCTGAATGTGTGATCTGACTCTGCCACTTGCAAAGACACAGCGCTGTATCGCCCGTATCACTTTGCAAGATGATATCAATATCACCATCTTTTCCGAGCCATTGCCCATCATCCCCGATTTCAAATGGGAAAAGACCTTTTTCTTCGGATCTAAAGATATATTCTCTGCATACAGCTTTGAAACTTTCGTTTGCAAAACTTTGAATACCTGCAGATATAAATATATCATAAAATTTGTCAGTCGGCATTAAACGCAGACTACTTTCGTTTGGAAAAATGAACTTAAAATAGAAATTCAAAAGAGGGTCAGCAATCTTGTAAACACCCTTTAAAACATTCTCTCTGCCTGCATTTCCAAAGGAATAACCCTTGCATGCAAAATCATGGTGAATAAGGGTTTTCAGATACACTGATATCTTTGCTCTTGAAAAGCCTGTGGCATGGTACAAATCATTTAGCTTGTTAACGCCTCTGGCCATCTGAGACATGATCGTATTATAAACAGCTGTCTCCCTCAAGGTATACTCCGTAAGCCTTTTTGGTTCGCCGTATAAAAAGCTCCCGGAATCAAGGAAGTTCTTACAGATATTCTCCTTAAAGGAAAGATTATCATCAAAATACTTCCAAAGAGCCGTCTGCCCGCCAAGCACAGAATAAGTAAGAACCGCATCGCGATAAGACATTTTTGGAAAAAAAGCTCTCATTTCTGAGAAAGGCAGTGGCTTTATCTTCCTGAATCCCGCAATATTTCCTGCAAGATTTCCAAGATTTGCCACCATGCTATTCTCAACCCAGTTAATGTCCCGGCTCGCCAAAATAACAAGAATCTGTTTCTGTCTTCCGTTCTCGGAAAGCATCAAAGTAAGCTGCTTCATAAATTCAGAAGCTTTGCCAACGACATTTTCAAAATCATCAAAAACCAGGATGAGTGGAACCTTAGTCACGCCGTCAATAAGTGCGCTAAAAAACTCTTTAAAATCAGGGAACTCAGAGATCTTAACCCCATTTCTTCTAAGCTCACCTGCCCATATAAAAAGCTGCTCCCTCTCTGATACGGAACGAGCAGTGAAAAAATAATGTCTTCTGTTTTCTATGAATTTTGTCAAAAGAGGCGTAACCTCAATATTCCTGTGGCCGTAGACCACAAGAATATTGGAAAGTCCGCTCTCATAATATCTGTTTAAGAAAGATAAATCTTCTCTTCTTTGTTCTTCCATAGCCCCACAATTAAAGTACTAAGCATTACTTTTTATTTATGTATCCACTTGCTTTAAGGAGCTCAGCGCACTCTACTGCTCCACCTGCTGCTCCACGAAGTGTATTGTGTGAAAGACCTACAAACTTGTAATCGTAGATTGTATCCTCACGAAGTCTTCCGATGCTTACACCCATGCCGCCTTCATAGTTAACATCCAGAGAAATCTGTGGTCTGTTGTCGTCCTGCATGTACTGGATGAACTGCTTTGGTGCACTAGGAAGCTGCAATTTCTGTGGAAGTCCTGAGAAGTTTACAAGCTTTTCAATAAGCTCTTCCTTAGAAACCTCTTTCCTGAACTTAACAAATGCAGCAGCTGTATGGCCGTAAAGAACAGGGATTCTGATGCACTGGCATGTGATCTTAACATCATCAGCAGGAACGATCACGCCGTTTTCAATCTTACCCCAGATTCTAAGTGGCTCTTTTTCTGACTTCTCTTCCTCTCCAGAAATGAAAGGAATAACGTTGCCAACCATTTCAGGCCACTCTTCGAAATTCTTGCCGGCACCTGAAATAGCCTGATATGTTGTAGCAACAACCTCGTATGGCTCATATTCTTTCCATGCTGTAAGAGCTGGTGTGTAGCTCTGGATTGAACAGTTAGGCTTAACTGCGATGAAACCATTTGTTGTGCCAAGTCTCTTTTTCTGGAACTCAATAACATCCATGTGCTCAGGGTTGATCTCAGGAATGATCATAGGAACGTCGGGAGTCCATCTGTGAGCTGAGTTGTTTGATACTACAGGTGTCTCAGTCTTAGCGTACTCTTCCTCG